>ERZ1023242.137-NODE-137-length-19587-cov-7.297102_pt1 | contig 19587 bp, 15 predicted proteins | sample MGYA00520875_ERZ1023242 | MGnify/ENA primary metagenome ERZ1023242 (study PRJEB32759, sample SAMN07749884) | skin metagenome | biome: transportation; feature: city; material: polyester macromolecule | host: Homo sapiens | place: Hong Kong:ISLAND line | collected... | reverse complement strand
AAGGGGGTCCCTTTTGGACGCCGATAGGGGGTCCTTTTTGGACGCCGATTGACACTTGGCCCAAAGACGCGGCTATTTCTGCAGGCGTAAGCGGGCCTGAATTACGCAAAATGTTTAGAAGCTTTCCCCGAGCAACTGAAAGCCCGGCCGAAGACATTGCTTGATCACCGCAGGTGCGAAGGCGACGGTGGGTTTGGAACACCAACTCTGCAAGTGCTCGACTATTTAGGGTATCGTCAATACTGGCGAAATCCTCTAACGTTTTAGGCATGCCAACCCCGCGATCACCCCCATCGGCTGCATCTCCCGAAGGCGAAACCAAAATATCTTCTCGCTAAATTGCGGGCGTTCTCATGCTCATTAGATTGTGTTCCAAGTGCGCCATGATCCACATTGATCCAATCAGGACCAAGCCGACAATCAGCACTCCGAACGCCAGTGCGAGCACGTTGTTAGTGTTATCCGGCCCGGTCGTGACGTGCAGGAAGAAGACGAGGTGGACGCCCATTTGAGCAATCGCCAGCGCGACCAGGGCGACCGGTATTGCCGGCCCGTATATGACGCCGCTGTATACCGCCGCGAACGACGCCACGCTGAGCAAAGCCGCAAGCATAAGACCAATCGCATAATTGCCAATCTTGGCACGGGAACTGGGTTCGTGGGACCCTTCGCCGGGCGCGCGGTTGTCGTCCTGTTCGGCTCGTTCGGTCATCCCGCCACTCCCATTAGATAGACGTTGGTGAACAGCGCCACCCAGATGATGTCGAGCGCATGCCAGAATAGGCTGAAGCAGGCGATGCGGCGGACGACCTCGTCACGGAAGCCCTTCGCCTGGACCTGCGCCATCATCGTGGTCAGCCAGACCAGACCGATTGTCACATGAAGGCCGTGGCAGCCGACAAGCGCGAAGAACGCCGAGAGAAAGGCGCTGCGTTGAGGTCCATTTCCTTCGCCGATGAGGTGCAGAAATTCCTTGAGCTCGAAGCCGAGGAAGCCGGCGCCAAGCACAGCTGTCACCGTCATCGCGATCTGAAACCAAAAGCGATTTTTTCTCTGCATGGCGATGCCGGCCATGCCGCATGCGAAGCTCGAGGCCAGTAGCAACGCCGTCTCTGCCGCCACGAGCGGCGGTTCGACGATGTCACGGGCCGCGGGCCCGCCTGCCGTTGCCTTGGCGAGCACCGCATAGGCGGCGAAGAAGCCTGCGAACATGATGAAGTCGGTGAGGAGGAAAATCCAGAAGCCGTAGGCGACGATGATCCGCTTGGGTGCGGGACCGCGCTCACTGATGGCTACCTGCCCACGGCCTAGTTTGTTCGGATCGTCGCTCATGCCGGCATACCTCCGGCTGCATTGAGCAACTGTGATCTGGCAGCGCGTCGCTCGGTATCGAGCCGTTCCACCTCTGCAGCGCTGATCTCGATCTCGTTCTCATCCCGCCAGGCAAAGACGATGAAAGTCGCCCAGGCACCGAGCACACCAAACCCGACCAGCCACCAGATGTGCCACACCGCAGCAAACCCGAGCGCGGTGGTGAAGAAGGCGGTGACGAAGCCTGTCGGCGACCTGCGTGGCATCTCGAATGCCTCGTATTTCGGCTTGTCAGGCAGTGCGCGACTTTCAAGCGCTTTGGACTTGATACCCCAATACGCCTCCTCGCCCGTTACATCGGGCAGGACGGCGAAATTGAAAGCCGGGGGCGGAGACGTGGTCATCCATTCCAGGCTGCGTCCGTCCCAAGGGTCGCCGCTCTTGTCGGCTAAGTTCGCGCGGTTGCGGATCGAGGTGTAGAGCTGAATGACCTGGCAGGCGATGCCGCCCGCGATCATCAGGGCGCCAAAGGCCGCTGCGACCAGCCACGGTTGCCAGCCGGCCACATCGTAATGCTGCATCCTTCGGGTCATGCCCATCAAGCCCAACACGTAGAGCGGCATGAAGGCGAGATAGAAGCCGCCGACCCACAGCCAGAACGCACGCTTGCCCCAACGCTCATCGAGCGAGAAACCGAAGGCCTTGGGGAACCAGTAATTGTAGCCCGCGAAGGCGCCGAACAGCACGCCACCGATCACGACGTTATGGAAGTGCGCGACGAGGAACAGCGAATTGTGCAGCACGAAGTCGGCGGGCGGCACTGCAAGCAGCACGCCGGTCATCCCGCCGATCACGAAGGTGATGATGAACGCCACTGCCCACATCATCGGTACGTGGAAGCGGATCTTGCCGCCGTACATGGTGAACAGCCAGTTGAAGACCTTCACCCCGGTCGGCACCGCGATGATCATCGTCGTCACGCCGAAGAAGCCGTTAACGTCGGCGCCCGCCCCCATGGTGAAGAAATGGTGCAGCCAGACCATGAATGACAGAATGCAGATCACCATCGTCGCCACCACCATCGAGCGGTAACCAAACAGCGGCTTGGTCGAGAAGGTCGAGACGATTTCACTGAAGATGCCGAAGGCCGGCAGGATCAGAATATAGACCTCCGGGTGGCCCCAGGCCCAGATGAGGTTGACGAACATCATCGGATTGCCGCCAAGCTCGTTGGTGAAGAAGTGGAAGCCGAGGTAGCGGTCGAGCAGCAGCATCGCCAATGTCGCGGTCAGGATCGGGAAAGCAGCGACGATCAGCAGGTTGGACGCAAGGCTCGTCCAGCAGAACATCGGCATGCGGGTATAGCCCATGCCCGGCGCGCGCATCTTGAGGATGGTGGTGACGAGATTGACCCCGGACAGCAATGTCCCGACGCCCGAAATCTGCAGTGCCCACAGATAGTAATCGACACCAACGCCGGGCGAGAAGCGCAGCTCCGACAGCGGTGGATAGGCAAGCCAGCCGGTCTTGGCAAATTCGCCGATGACGAGGCTGAGGTTGATGAGCAGGGCACCGCTCGCGGTGAGCCAGAAGCTGACGTTGTTGAGCGTCGGGAAGGCGACGTCGCGCACGCCGAGTTGCAACGGCACGACGAAGTTCATCAGCCCGATGACGAACGGCATCGCCACGAAGAAGATCATGATCGTGCCATGCGCCGAGAAGATCTGGTCGTAATGTTCGGGCGGCAGATAGCCGGGATTGCCATAGGCGATCGCCTGCTGACTGCGCATCATCGCCGCGTCGACGAAACCGCGCATCAGCATCAGCAGGGCGAAGCCGCAGTACATGATGCCAATCCGCTTGTGATCGACCGAGGTGATCCATTCGCGCCACAGATAGGGGACGTGTCCGGCGCGCCACGTCCACACCAACACCGCGAGGATGCCGCTGCCGACGATCGCCGCGGCAATCAGCGGGATCGGCTGATCCCAGGGGATCGAATGCCAGTTGAGCTTGCCGAACATGCTCAACTCTCCCGCCCGCCATTGTCGGTCTCGTGCACCGGTGCGCCGGCCTCCTTGACTGCCGCGGCGAAGAAGCCGGCGGGAACGCTGCCATAGGCGAAGGGCTTGACGTTGCCCTTCTGCTGGGCGAGCGCGTGATAGCTGTCGGCGGTGAGCGCCGGCCCCTGCGCGCGCATCCGCGTCGCCCAGCCGGCAAATTGCTGTGGCGGCACCGCGTCGACAGTGAAGTCCATATCGGAAAAGCCCTCGCCGCTGTAATGCGCCGACAGCCCGTGGAAGCGGCCCGGCCGGTCGGCCATCAGGTTGAGCTTCGCCTCCATCCCCGCCATCGCATAAATCTGGCTACCGAGCTGCGGTACAAAGAAGCTGTTCATCACCGTCGCTGACGTGATGTGGAACTCGATGGGCGTGCCTGCCGGAACGACGACGCGATTGACAGTCGCGACACCTTCATCCGGATAGATAAACAGCCACTTCCAATCGAGCGCGATCACCTGGACGACGATCGGTTTCTGCCGACTGGACAGCGGGCGTCGTGGGTCGAGCTCATGGCTGGCGACCCAGCCCATTCCGCCCAAAAATACGATGACTATCAGCGGCACCGACCAGACAAGCAGTTCGAGCTTTCCTGAATACGCGAACTCCGGCCGATGCGTCGCGTTGCGGTTTCCGGCGCGGTACCAGTAGGCGAAAACCAGCGTGAGTATGATTACCGGCACGACGATGCCGAGCATCACGGCCAGCGCGTTGCCGAGCAAAATCTTCTCACCTGCTGCTACTGGTCCAGCCGGCTCGAGTATTCCTCCGCCGCAGCCGCCTACGCATAACGGGAAGGCTAGAATTCCACGCCTCCGAAGGGTTCTCGCGCCGGACAACTGCCAGCGGGGTCTACCCAGACTGCTCACTGGCAACACAGAGCCCGTCGCTCGTTGGCAAAAACCAATTGGCTGCATCGGAACGGCAATCTACGGCCTCCAATTCGATACATAGTTGTATCAAGCCAATGCGGTAATGTATCGAAATGAGGTGCGCAAGGCGCGACTGTCGTAATGAAGGCATTCGCCGGCCTAGATGTTCGCTTCCGGCATCGGTCATCGCTGACATGAGGAGATTGGCGAGCAAGAGCGACGGAGTACGGGACGGCTCGACCTGGGGCTGGCTACCGCGCGAAAAGCCACTGCTCTGCAGCTTCAACGCGGTCAAAATAAGCGGGCTCACGGGATGACGATGCACGTTGGACTTGCATCCGCAGAAGTGTGTGGGGCACCACGAAGGCAAGCCTTTCCGATGCAAACTCCGGGTTTGCGATGATCTGCTCGAATGCCAATACGCTTTCTTGAGGCTGTATTGCCATGGCTCGAACATCAACCAGAGTAAGCTGCTTATTTCGATCGCAGGTTAGTTGCTCGCGTGCCTGCTGCAGCTGTCGTGCAACTTCGGAGAGTTTCGATATTTGAAAAAACCCACCGAGGGTTACGCGCATGAGGTTGCGGGACACCTCTATCGCAATTGACGAATGTTGATCCATAAGCGCCTCTTGGCAGCGAGGTGTTAGTGACCGCTCGGCAGGAGAGACGGCAGGTCGTGGACCGCCTCACGGGTCCATCTATGCGACAGCGAGGCAGAAATTCTGCTACTCACAAACGCAGATCACGCATAAGCGTAAGGCCCCCCTTTGGCGAGCGCTGCTTGGTAGGCGGGGCGGGCATGGATCTTGGAAAGCCACGCAATGGTAGCGGGACGTGAGGGGCCAAGTCCGGCACGATTGCGAGCTGCTTCCAAAGGAAAGCTCATCATGATGTCGGCTGCCGTCATTTCCTGTCCGGCGAACCATGGCCGCTGAGCTAATTCACTTTCAACATAGTCGAGGTGAATATCGATCATCGGTTGTACGCGTTTCATCGCCAATTTGCCCATGACCGGCACTCGCGAGAGTGCTAGTTTAAGGAACAGCGGGGGCATGAGCGAGCCCTCGGCATAGTGCAGCCAGAAGCGATAGAGCAGTGCCGCATCGCGCCCCGGAGGGGCGCCTAGCTTGTCATCGGCTTTGTCTACCAAATATTCCAGGATTGCCCCTGTTTCGGCGATTACGCGACGGCCTCCTTCGTACACGTCTTCGATCACTGGCGATTTGCCGAGGGGATGGACGCGTTGCAGCTCCGGTGGGGCGAGCATGGTCCTCGAATTGCGCTTATACTGTTTGTTATGATAAGAGAGCCCAAGTTCCTCAAGCATCCATAGGATACGTTGTGAGCGGCTATTCTCAAGGTGATGAACGATAATCATGGGATTTAACCAATCATATATATGCCTCGGACAAAATAACCATCTTAGTGACTATTTTATCTGGGACGAATTTTTAATAGGTGTCGTCGCCAACGAAATCAGGGAACGAGAAGCGACGGGTCGACGGCGTAAAGCTCGGCTGACGAGCTACTAGCCGCAGCATCAAGTCCAATTGCTTCAGGGACGATCTAATTCAGATAGAACGTTGCTGTCGCTTTCTTCGCTAGGCCGTAATGATCATTGCCTGCCGATTTTTGCTGCTGCTCCATCAGCCAGCCGCACACTGCCACAGACAGCATCGTAAGAAATGGATAGCTGGCGGCGAGCCGGTCGTCGGCGCCTGCAACGGCAAGACGGCGTCCGATATCGTCGCAGTGGTCGATCAATTGCCGGAGCGGCATCGCCCGCGCCGTCGCCCGCAGATCGCTTATGAGGGCAGCGAACGCTTCGCCTTTTGATAAGGCAAGCTTGCGGCCAACGAGATCCGCGGCCTGGATACCGTTCGTTCCCTCGTAGATTGGCGTGATGCGGGCATCTCGGAAAAACTGAGCTGCGCCAGTTTCCTCGACATAACCCATGCCTCCATGCACCTGCACCCCTAGCGAGGCGATTTCGTTGCCAAGGTCGGTAGCGTGGGCTTTGGCAAGGGGAGTAAGGATCTCAAGCCGGTCGCGGGCACCGTCATCGCCTAGCGAAGCCAAATCGACCTGTGAGGCGGCATAATATACCAAAGCTCGAGCTGCCTGCGTTTGAGCGGCCATCCGCATCAGCATGCGCCGGACGTCGGGATGATCTGCAATCCGTGTCGGCGCTCGATCAGCTGCCCCGGCACGGGCGGACTGCACCCGTTCCATTGCATACGAAACGGCTTTGCGGGTTGCGGCCTCGCCAATCTGGACGCCCTGCAAGCCAACGTTCAAACGCGCATTATTCATCATCGTGAACATGGCGCGCATTCCCCCGTTCTCCGGGCCGATCAGTTCGCCAACGCACTCATCTTGATCGCCAAAGCTCAGGACGCATGTCGGCGAAGCGTGGAGTCCGAGCTTATGCTCGATTGAGACAACCTTTACGTCGTTGCGCCGGCCCGGTTTTCCATCGGCGTCTAGGCGGAACTTCGGCACCAGGAACAGGGAGATGCCGCGCGTCCCCGCCGGTGCGTTTGGCGTCCGCGCGAGGACGAGATGGACGATGTTCTCGGCCATGTCGTGGTCGCCGTATGATATGTAGATCTTGGTGCCTTTGATCGACCACGTCCCGTCGCCGCGAGGAAGAGCCTGCGTGCGGAGCGCGCCGACATCCGACCCAGCCTGCGGCTCGGTGAGGTTCATCGTGCCGGTCCAGGCCCCGGTGGCGAGGTGTGGCAGATACAGTGCCTGTTGGTCGGCCGATCCGTGATGAACCAGCGCTTCAATCGCACCGACCGTCAGCGTCGGGCAAAGCGCAAAGCCGGTATTGGCTGTTCCGAGCAGTTCAAGAACGGCGGTCTGCAGCACGAAGGGCATTCCCTGACCGCCATGTTCTACAGGAACGCCGATGGTCCCCCATCCGCCTTCGACATAGGCTTGATATGCAGGAGCATACCCGTCGGGCATGACGACGCCATCGTCGGTCCACCGCGCGCCAACCGTGTCGCCGATCCTGTTGATGGGACCCCAGACGCCAGCGGCGAATTCACCGGCTCCCTCAAGGACAGCATCAACGACGTCATCGCTGGCGTCGGCAAATCGGTCGTGTTGAGCAAGGTCGCGGATGCGAGCGATCGTGTCGAGAACAAACCGGATCTCGGCGGTCGCGGGTGAGGAGGGGGCCATGCTTTAAATCTTTCTAAGGGGCTCGCGGGATCAGGCGGTCGCGAGCGAAGCGGACCCGATGGCCGTGTCCCGCAACGCCTTTTTATCAACCTTGCCGACACTCGTTCTCGGTAGGACCTCACAGAAGTGGATGGCATCCGGGATGGCGTAGCGCGAGATCGCGCCCGTCTGTGCGCATTCGGAGACCGCTTGCCGCAGTGATGCTTCCGTCACTGCCGCACCTTTCCCGCGCACGATGAACGCAATCGGTCGCTCGCCCCAACGGGCGTCGGGAATGCCGACGACGGTCGCCTCTGCCACCCCGGGGACGTCCATCAGGAGCGATTCCAGCTCAAGTGACGAGACCCATTCGCCGCCCGTCTTGATGACGTCCTTCAGCCGATCGACGATCCGAACAGCGCCGTCGGCATCGATCTCGGCGATGTCGCCAGTATGGAGGCGTCCGCCTTCCCATAGGGTATCGGAGGCATCCTGCTGCGAGTAACCTTGGGTGAGCCAGGGCGCTCGGATGGTGAGTTCGCCGCCACGAGCGTGGTCGACGGCGACCTCGACGAGCGGCAATGGGAAACCAGCGCGACAGCGGACCCCTACGGTTTCTTCCGGTCGGCTACGGGCAAGCGTCACAACGGGCCCGGTTTCAGACATGCCGTATCCGGAAAGCGCAATGATGCCGACTTCTTCCGCTTCCTGAGCCAGTGCCTCCGGCAAAGCCGACCCGCCGATCATCATGGTCCAAGGCCCTACGTCCCAAGCATTTGCCTTCGCGGCATCGACCACCATTCGCAGGATCGTCGGCACGCAATGCGAGTAGGTCACGCCCTCATTGCGCTTCAGCGCCAGAAGCGTGGCGGGATCATAGCGTCCGGGATAGACCTGCTTCATTCCCAGCATGGTGGCGATGAACGGCATGCCCCAGGCGTGGACGTGAAACATCGGCGTCATCGGCATGTACACGTCACGGCGGGTGACATTCTGTCCGACAGGCTGGTTTGCGATCGTCGTGGCGGCCGCCAAGGTATGCAGGACAAGTTGCCGGTGCGAGAAGAACACCTGCTTGGGGTCACCCGTCGTTCCCGTCGTGTGGAACGTCGTGGCGATGGCGTTCTCATCGAAATCGGCAAAGGCGAAGCCGGGGTCGCCCGCGTTGATCAGGGCCTCGAAGCCGTCACCTGCCATTCCGCCGAAGGTGACGACGCGTGGAATGTCGAGCGCAGGTAGAAGTGCGTCGGCGAGCGGCTTGAAGTCGTTGTGATAGAGGAGTGTCGAAGCGCCGCTCTGCCGAAGTGTGAAGCCGATTGCGGCGGGGGCCAAGCGAACATTGACGGTCTGCAGGATCGCGCCGAGCATGGGGATCGCAAAGTAGCACTCGAGATAGCGGTGGCTGTCCCAGTCCATCACCGCGACCGTGTCACCGGCTTGAACACCCAGCCCAGAAAGACCCGATGCCAGACGGTGAACACGCTCGAGGAATTCGGCGTAACGGAATCGCCGCCCGTCGCTGACGATCTCCGCATCCGTCGTCTCCGCCTGGGGGAGCAATCGACGGATGAGGAGGGAGTAACTATATGCCTCTGCAGCGACCGTCTCGAGCAATCTCGGCTGCGTCATAACCTCTCCTAAGGCTTGATGTTTTAGTTGGCTTTGGATGTGCTGAACGCGATGACGTAGTCGCCGACGTCCTTCGAATGGGCAGCTCCGCCTACGGAGACCAGAACATATTGGCGTCCGGTTCTGGGCGAAATGTAGGTCATGGGGGTCGCACTCGAGCCCACCGGCAGCCGGTAGCGCCAGACCTCCTTGCCATTCGATGTGTCGTAAGCGCGGAGATAGTAGTCCTGCGATCCCGCGAAGAAGAGCAGTCCCCCGGCGGTCACGCTGGTACCGGCATAGGTCGGCATGCCGATCGGCATAGGGAGGTGCGACTTGATCCCAAGCGGTCCCAATTCCTCGGCGGTTCCGGCCGGCACCTGTCACGCAATCTTGCGCGTGTTGAGGTCGATCGCGGTGATTGTGCCGAACGGGGGGCGGGAGCAGGGGACGCCCAATTTCGTCATCCACATCTGGATGTTGACGCCATACGGCGTGCCGAGCTGCGGCGATGGTCCGTGGCCGGTGCCATCCGGATGGTTTTTCTTGGCGAACTCCGTAAATTCCGGACGGGTCATCAGGCGGACGGTCATTGGCACGCGCACGTCGTTCATGAACACCCGGTTGTTGGGTACGTCGACCGACATGCTTCCCCAGTTCAGACCACCGAGGTTGCTCGGATGCTCGATCGACTGGGTCATGCCCGGGGGCGTGAAATCACCGCTGTAACGCGACTGACGGAAGGATATGCGGCAGGCGAGCTGGTCGAACATGGTCATGCCCCACATGCGACGTTCGTTCAGCGTTTCCGCGATCACCGGCATATCAACCGAATAAGGCTGGGTCGGCGACATCCGCTCACCCGGCATGCTGCCCGCCGACGACACGGGTTTTTCCACCACGCGGCTGAGCGGCTGACCAGTGGCTCGGTTCAGCAGGAACAGCTGACCCCGCTTGGTGGACAGCAGGAGCGCCGGAATATTGCCCCGCAGATTGACGAGGGCGGGTTGTGCGGGAAGGTCATAGTCCCAAAGGTCATGATGCACCGTCTGGAACTTCCAGCGCTCGCGGCCGGAGGTCACGTCGAGCGCCACAAGCGTCGAATTGTACTGGTCTGCCCATGGCTTGCGCTGCACGCCGTAATAGTCAGGCGTGGCGTTGCCGAGCGGGACATAGATCAGGCCCAGCTTGTCGTCATAGGCCGCAGTGGTCCACATGTTCGGCGTACCGCGTGTGTAGGTCTGGCCGGGAGGAGGCTCACGCGTGATCGCCGGGTTGCCCAAGTCCCATGCCCAGACGAGCTTGCCGGTCATTACGTCGAAGCCGCGGATGACGCCGGATGGTTCACCAGTCTGTTCATTGTCGACCACCCAGCCACCGATCACGATGATGTTGCGCGCAACGAGCGGGGCGGAAGTCTGAAAGTAGAAGCCCGGCTTGACCGGTCCCATGCCCTCGGCGAGCGACACGGTGCCGCCATTGCCGAAGCCGGGGCAAAGCTTGCCCGTCCTGGCGTCCAGCGCCATCAGACGTGCGTCGATGGTGGTCGCAATGAGACGCTGCTGGCATTCGCCCGTCATGCTCGCCGATTGGTAGAAGCCAAGCGAGCGACACCGCTGCCAAAACGGCGCCTTGGCATGCGGGTCGAAACGCCACTTGGTCGCACCGGTGTCTGGGTCGAGAGCAACAATGATGTTGTTGCGAGTGCAGCTGTAGAGGGTGTCCCCGATCTGTAGCGGTGTGTTCTGGTCGATACCCGGGCCCTTGTCGCCGGTTCGGATCGTCCAGGCAGGCTTCAACGTCGTGACATTGTCGCGATTGATCTTGTTGTAGGTCGCATACCGGAGCCCTGCGGTCGTCGCACCGTAGGACGTCCAATCCTGTGGCGCATTATTGCCCACGCCCGGTGAGTAGTCTGCTGCTGCGATGGCGGACACGGTGGGATGCGGCACAAACGCCAATCCGAATAAGACGATGAATGCGACACCGCATGCCGCAGCGCTCAATCGAACCCCCTTGCGAGCGGCCCCCGTTATAATTGAGGGGAACAGTGCGAAGCCCAGACCAACAAGCGCGATGGGGGCGAGTAGGCGAGGAAAGAGGTCCCAGAAGCGGAAACCGGCCTCGACGATCGACCAGATCACCGTGCCCGCCAATGCGGCCGCAAGTATCCAATTAGCCTCGCGCCGACCCTTGATCGCCAGAATAGCTGACGCGGCTAATGCAACGCCAAAGATCGTATAATAAAGGGATCCCCCGAGCGCAATCAACCAGAGGCCAGATGCAGCCAAGGCTAAGCCAATTATAGTTAGAATAAACGCGTAGAGCTTCGCAATTTTAGACATCGGGGTGGCTCCGATCATATATGAGCAGGGCCAGCCGGGCCCGATTAATGGGCCAATCTTTAATCTGGCAAGTTCGCTCGAGACACCGCGAGGCGGAGTTCACGCGCCGCGGCGAGGTCCCGAGCTACACGATGCCGAGTGCAATTTGGTGAGATATTAAGGGCTTGTAACAGTCCTGAACCGATTAAGGCCGAACCTAATGCCGGAATGACGACACTTTCGATTATCATAGGAAGCTCGGTTTGTGTGAAGGCAGATCCTTCCTCACGGTCGCCTGCAATCTCGCCAGACAGGCGAGAAAATCGTTCAAATAGTGGCTGCAAAAGCGGGCTATGCGTGGCTGATAGCCATCCGATCAACTTGCCGATGCCGGTTTGTTCGAAGGTGTCGAAGACTAGATCGACCAGGTCGGCTTCGGCGATCACGCCGGCTTTCAAGGCGGATGTTCCCGTTCGCACCTCTGTCAGAAGCTGTTCAATCAGGCCATCTGCCACCGCCGCCTGCAGATTGGCGGCGGTGCCAAAATGATGAGTGATGCTTCCATGGGTCATGCCTAAAGCTGCAGCAACAGCCTGAAGCGTGATTGAGCTCGGCCCGTCCGTTACGAGGAGCTCGCGTGCCGCGATGATCGCCTCGTGACGAAGTTCGTCAGGCTGGCGGCGCCGGCGCCGCGCTGGAGCGGTCACTATTGTCATCAATGACAATATGTGAGATACTTTGATCGCTGTCAATGATTTCCACGGGATGGGTCACATGTTCGACAACGGCAAAAGCCGGCCCCGCGGATGGGCCATCGTAATGGCGTACCGGTGAGAGCGATCAGGGAAGCAGGAGGACGCGGCGAGATGATAGGTCGCTTAACGCGCCACAGCGTGCGATTTGCTGCGCTCGTATGTGCCACAACCGCGCAAGCGCAAAGTCAGTCCGGCCAGACGGTAAAAGCTTTAAGTTTCGATGCCGCACTTGCACGCATTGATGATGCTTCGCCTGGACTATCCGGTGAGGATCATGCCGTCCGTGCAAGTGAGCTGATCGCTGGTGCTACCCGTAGCCTTCGTCGCCCGGTCGTCAGCGCTTCGGCCAGCGTCATCGAATATCAGAAAACGTTGTCCGTCGACCTTACCGGGCCGAAGGATAATGCACAAAATGCCACAACCGATTTTCTGTCGCAGTTACCCGGCCAGTTTCCGGCGGGGCTGCAGCAGATCGTCGGCCAGGTCACGCAGCGGGTTGGTGCCGCGCTGCCGACAATCTTCGGTGCGATCCCGGACACGCTGCAATATCAGACGCGCGACACGGTGTTCCGGCCGGCGATCACCGCCGCAATGCCCCTTTATACAGGCGGAGCGATCCCGGCGATACAGGCAGGAGCAGACGCTGCGGTCGATGTGGCGCGGGCCAAACAGGCCGGCGGGCACGACGTGTCCCGTGTCAGCCTTGTTCGGGGCTATTTTGGACAGCAGGTCGCTGCACAACTGACGCACTCCACGCGCGAGACGCTCGAGGGGTTCGACCGGCATCTGTCCGATGCGAAGAAGCTCGAGCAGAACGGAGTGATCCCGCATGCCCGCGTTCTTCAGGTCCAGGTCGCGCGCGATGCCGCGGAGCGCGCTTATGTGCGGGCGCAGCTTGAAGAAGCGACGGCCGCCGATGCGCTGGCGCGATTGCTGGATCAGCCCGGGGGTGTGAATGCCCTGACACCACTGTTCGTCAATTCGGTCCCTCTACCACCGGTCAGCGTCTTTATCGACGGCATCGATGCAACACCGCGAGCACGCGGCGCGGATGCCGCCCGCGACATCGCCCGTGCGGGCGTGGGCCTGGCGAAATCTCGTTACCGCCCCCAGGCTTTTGCATTCGGTAGCTACAATGCCAACCGCGACAACGCACTGCCGACCGAACCCGATTGGGTGGCTGGCGTCAGCCTGCGATATACCCTGTTGTCGAACTTCGATCGCAAGAAGTCGCTCGACGCGGCCCGCGAGCAGGAGCGTGCGGCGGCCGATGCCGCTGCGCAGGCGCGTAAGGACGTGGCCAGCGAAATCGTTCGTGCCTGGAATCTGGTCGAAACCGCCCGGCGGTCTTTCCTGCTGCTCGACAGCAACCTTGCCGCAGCCCGGGAAAACCTGCGGGTCCAACGGGTTTCATTCTTCGAGGGTGAAGCCCCATCCTCGTCGCTTGTCGATGCCGAGGCGACGCTGGCCTCGACGCAAACCCAACGGATTGCGGCGGCCTATGAATATGACCTCGCGCTGGCGGGGTTGCTCGCGACCAGCCACCGGGTTGACGATTTCACCACCTATCTGGCGCGTGCCGATCGACGTTTGGGGGACGAGAAGTGAACGAAGAAACAGCCGCCCCGGCAAGGCGCAACAAGCGGCCTATCGCGATCGTCGCGGGCGTGATCGTGGTGGTGGTCATCGTCCTGGGACTGTGGCTGGCGAGCCGTCCGGCGCCGGAGCAACTGCAGGGCATGGTCGACGCGGACGAGGTGAATGTCGGCACAAAAGCGCTCGCTCGTGTCGAGCGTTTGATCGCAGAGGAGGGGCAGCGCGTTCAGCCCGGCACGCTGCTCGCAACTCTGTCGAGCCCTGAGATCGCGGGCGGACAGGCGCAGGCGCAAGGTGCGCTCGATGCCGCACGCGCAATTGCGTCGGAGACGAACGAGGGCGCAAGGTCGGAAGACATCGCAACGCTGCGCTCGACATGGCAGGCCGCCCAGGCGGCCGCGGATTTGGCAGCGGTGACGAGCCGGCGTACCGCCAATCTATATGCGCAAGGGGTGGTGGCAGCCCAGCGCCGGGATGAGGCAGCGGCAGCGCGCGACAGCAGCGCCCGCAACGCCGAAGCTGCGCGTCAGCAATATCTTAAGGCGCTGGTAGGGGCGCGTCCGCAGAATAAGCAGGCGGCGAACGCTCAGGTGCGCATTGCCGAAGCCGCACTGCGCACCGCCAACGCCTTGGGCCGTGAAACGCAATTATTCTCGCCGATCGCCGGTGAAGTCGCCCGCAAGCTGGTGCAGCCAGGCGAAGTCGTCAGCCCCGTCATCCCCGCCTATCAGGTCATCGACATCGATCACCCTTGGGTCGCGCTGAACCTGCGGGAGGACCATTACCATGGTCTCGGGATTGGCTCCGTGCTGCACGGTCACATACCTGCGCTGCAACGCGATGCCGACTTCAAGGTCTATCTGGTTGCGCCGCGCGGCGACTTCGCGACTTGGCGCGCCACGCGCGAAGCATCGGGCTATGACGTGCGAACCTTCGAGATCCGGCTGCATCCGGTCAGTCCGATCGAGAAGCTTCGCCCGGGAATGAGCGTCCTGTTCGACTGGCCACAATGAGCGCTTTTCGCCGGGCTCTGACGCGCGAGGTGCATCATCTGCGTCGCGACCGCTGGGATCTTGCAGGGATTACGCTGCTGCCCGGATTCCTCATTTTCATCGTCGCGGCCCTGTTCTGGCAGGGCCCACTTCGCCAGGTGCCGCTGGGGATCGTGGACGGCGACGGTAGCACGGCCAGCCGAGCAGTCATCCGGGCGCTCGACGCCTCGCCACTCATTCGGTTCGGCGGCTATTATCCGGGGGAGGTCGACGCCGTTCGTGCGGTCCGCTCCGGCAAGATCATGGGGTTTGCACACATCCCGGCGGGGCTCGGCGAAAGCGTGGCCCGGCACCGCGAGCCAGTCGTCCGCATCCTCTACAACGGAAGTTTCCTGACCGCAGGGGGGCAGGTCGCCCGTGCGGCTGAAGAGGCGGTGACCGAAGCGCTCCCTGAGATTGCCGCCAATCAGCTGCCCAATCATGCGGTACCAGCGAGCCGCGTCCGGCGTCTCGCCGTCGAGGCGACGCCGCTGGGCAACGCGCCGTCGAGCTTTGAATGGTTCTTAGGATTGTTGATCTTCCCGGCGGTTCTGCATCTGATCGCGGCTTGCGTTTGCGCCATGGCGATTGGCCGCGAACTCAAGGGAAAGTCACTGTCCGAGTGGGCGAGGGCAAGCGGCGGGGTTGCCCCGGCGATGGCCGGCAAGATGCTGCCCTATGTCCTCGCGATCAGCGGCTGGGGCCTCGCCTGGCTCCTCTACCTGACCCTTGCGCGCGGTTGGCGTATTGAGGGGAGCATCGTTCTGATCGCCTGCGGCCAGACGTTGTTCTACGCCGCGACGGCTGCCGTCGCCGCACTCCTCGTGGCGGTGACGCGCGAGACAGCTACGGCGCTGTCTGCCAGCGCCGTCTATGCCGGATCGGCCCTCGCCTATTCGGGCGCGACGCTGCCGTTGAACGGCGGAAATGCATTCGCCCGCACCTGGAGTAACGTGCTGCCGCTCACCCATTATATCGCGCTTCAGATGGGGCAGGTCAGTGGTCAGGCGGTCGCGGCAGCCGTCGCGCCGATGGTCTCGCTGATGGCCTACGTCGTCATCGCAGGCGGCGGGGCGCTGGCTTTCATCATGGTAAGGGCGCGGCGGGTATGACCTTCGATAAGGCCTTCCTCTCGACGTGGCACACCATTCTTACGTCGAAAACGCTGCTTAGTACGATGCTGCTCGCGGTCGTCCTGTATGCCTTCTACTATCCTGCACCCTATTCCCATGAGGCACCTCGGAAACTGCCTGTGGTCGTGGTCGATCAGGACGACAGCGCCCTCAGTCGTGCCATGATCCTGGACCTGGACGCCACCCGAGCAATCAGTGTCGCGAGCGTGGTAGGCAATCTCGCCACCGCCAAGGCAGACATGCGCGAGGGTAAGGCCGATGGGGTCATCCTGATCTCCGACGGTTTGGAGCGCCAGCTGCGTGCTGGAACGCCTGGCTCCGGGATCGCCGTTTGGGTCAATGCGACCTATCTGCTGCGCGCGAGCACGATCGGTGAGGCGGTGACCGCAGTAATCCAGAATATCGCGAAAACTCGCCTTATACCGGGCGGGCAGGCCAGTCGCGGCGGTCCGCCCGTCACGGTCGTCAAAGAGCCGCTTTTCAATCGAACGGGCGGCTATAAGGGCTACGTCTTCCCGTCCGTGGCGGTCATTATCATCCAGCAGACCCTACTTTTCGGTGTCGCGACCTTCATGGGCGGTCGTCGACGCTCGGGGACGTGGCGGATGGGGGCGTCGGAATTCGGCGGCACCCTGGCGGCCTTCTCGTCGGTCGGCATTCTGGGCTGTTACTTTTTGTTCGGCCCGATCTTCTGGCTGCAAGGAGTACCGGTGGACGGCAACGTTCTCGGTATGATTATCGTCGTGCCGATCTTCGCCGTAGCTGTCGCTGCGTTGGGGCTTCTAGTGGGCAGCGCATTCGATCGAGGTGAGCGGGCGACATACATGCTTGGTCCAACCTCAGTCCCGTTCTTCTTCCTCACCGGCGCTACCTATCCGCTCGATCAGATGCCGCGCTTCTTGTCCGTCTTTTCCCATCTGATCCCCTCGACGTCGGGAGTGCACACCTTCGTCCCGCTCAACCAGATGCGCGCCACGCTTGGAGACGTCGCACTGCCGCTGCTGATGCTGGTGGCGCTGGCCATCGGCTATTCCGCGCTTGCGTATCTTCGGATCGTCATCTTCGCGCCGCGCTTGGTAACAGGGCATGCCTGAGCGAACGCAAGGCCAATAATCCGACTGAACCGGCGCTGCGGCGCCAGGACCCACATCAGGAGCAATGCGTGACGGACCATATCACGGTGAATACGGCGGGCGGTATCCTGACGCTCGTCATGAACCGCCCCGACAAGAGGAATGCGCTGACGGACGTCATGTACGGCGTGCTCGCCGACCAGATCGAGGCGGCGCGCAACGACGCGGCCATCCGGGTTATCGTCCTACGTGGAGAGGGCGATATGTTCACCGCTGGCAACGATGTGATGGAATTTGCGTTGAGCAAGCCAGGTAGCCTGACCAATGTCCTCCGCTTCATCCAGGCGATCGCCGAGACGGACAAGCCGCTCGTCGCGGCTGTTCAGGGACGGGCTGTGGGCATCGGCACGACGATGCTCTTGCACTGCGACTACGTCATCCTCGCTGATGACGCCGTGTTGTCTACACCCTTTGTAAATCTGGGCCTTGTTCCCGAAGCGGGAGCTAGCCTGTTGCTTCCGGCCCGTATCGGCCATCTCCGCGCTTTTGCGATGCTCGCGTTGGGTGAAACGGTTGGAGCGGCGGATGCTATCGCCTGGGGCCTTGCCACAGCAACGGTCCCGGCGGATCATCTTGTCGCGTCGGTCGAAGCAGTGGCAGCGCGCATTGCGAAACAACCGATCGGCGCGGTAATGGCAACCAAGCGCCTGATGCATGAAAACGATGCGCTGGCGGCGCGGATGGTGGAGGAGTCACAGATATTTGCGGCTCGTCTGCGCAGCCCGGAGGCCCGTGAAGCCTTCACCGCCTTCGCCCAGCGCCGAGCCCCCGAATTCGAAAAGGTCTCCCTGGATGAGACCGATCTTCGCAAGGCCCAGTAATCGGCATCGGTTGACGTCGGTTCCAATATGGAACCGACGCTCGTCATTCCGTGCTCATACAACTTACCTGTCAGGAACTGCGCCTCTCCGAAGCCGAAACTCCAATCGGCGCTGCTGTTTTCGATCAACGAAAACATGACATCTTCGGGCGGGATCCCGCAGCGCTCGTTCAGATTCTGGGTCACAATGCGATAGAAAGCCTCCTTCATCTCCTGAGAACGAGGCTTCGTCGTCATGTGGATCAGGACGCGCTTGTCGCTGCGATCAAAACCAAGCCCCGTATCCTGCATGATAAGGCGATCCGCCTCGTGTTCAGTCACGATCTGGTAGCGGTCGCGGAAAGGAACTTTGAACGCGTCGACCATCGAACCATGGATCGTGTCGAGCAGGTCGGTAACCTCGGCTTGCGACCCACCCTTGACGATATGGATGTTCAGCAGTGGCATGGTGGTATGATCCTAGTTTGGGATTTGTACTTTGAGAGCGAATGGAAGTTCGCCCTTATGAGCCGTCGTAAATCATTATCCGTTTGGCAGCATGGAGAGGCCAATACGATTATTGGCATCGCGGCCAGCCTGGGTGTTACTATTGGCAATAGGTTGTGCAAATCCAGCCGCTTGAACGCTAAGCCGTTTCCGGTCGATACCATTGGCGATCAAATAACTTTCTAACCACTCTGCTCGTTTTCTCGAAACCAATTCGTTTTCGGTTTCTCCGCCTCGGGCGTCCGTGTGACCAATGATCACGAGCTTCAGAGTGGGATAAGCCTCCATGATCTTCACTAATTGAGGAAGCCGAGTGTGGATCGGCGTGGAAAAGGGACCCCGGTAGCGGGGTGATCGGCGTCGAAAAAGGACCCCTCATCCCGGTGGTCTAGGCTGCTCGCTTGGCGGTGTGTCAGGCGGCGAGATCGGGATGCTGGTATTGGAGACGGTGTTGAGGATCCGGCGCGAGCACGCGTCGGGGAAGGCCATCAAGGCGATAGCGCGGGACCTGCACCTGTCGCGCAAGGTGGTGCGCAAGGCGATCCGGGCGCCGGAAGCGGACATGGGGTATCGGCGGGAGGTACAGCCGCTGCCGAAGCTGGGGCCGTTTCAGGCGCGACTGGATGCGTTGCTGGAGGAAGATGAGGCACGGCCGCGGCGCGAGAAGCTGCGCCTCACGCGCATCCACGACCTGCTGCTACGCGAGGGGTTCGATGGCTCGTACGACGCGGTTCGCCGTTATGCGGCGCGCTGGCGGCAGGCGCAGCGTCGCGACGTGATGAATGCGCCGGCGTTCATCCCGCTGCTGTTCCGGCCGGGCGAGGCTTACCAGTTTGACTGGAGCCACGAGGACGTCGAGATCTCGGGCAAGCCGATGCGCGTGAAAGTCGCGCATGTCCGGCTGTGCGCGTCGCGGGCAATGTATGTGCGGGCCTATCCCCGCGAGACACAGGAGATGCTGTTCGACGCGCATGCGCGGGCGTTTGCTTTCTTCGGAGGCGTGCCGACGCGCGGCATCTACGACAACATGAAGACGGCGGTGACGAGCGTGTTCACCGGCAAGGAGCGGGTCTTCAACCGTCGCTTCCTGGTCATGGCCAACCATTACATGGTCGAGCCGACCGCCTGTTCGCCCGCGTCGGGCTGGGAGAAGGGGCAGGTCGAGAACCAGGTGCAGACCGCGCGTGGCCGCTTCTTCCAGCCGCGGCTGCGCTTTGCCAGCATCGAGGAGTTGAACGGTTGGCTGGAGGCCGAGTGTCGGCGCTGGGCAGAGTTGCACCAGCATCC
>ERZ1023242.130-NODE-130-length-20068-cov-4.949683_pt1 | contig 20068 bp, 16 predicted proteins | sample MGYA00520875_ERZ1023242 | MGnify/ENA primary metagenome ERZ1023242 (study PRJEB32759, sample SAMN07749884) | skin metagenome | biome: transportation; feature: city; material: polyester macromolecule | host: Homo sapiens | place: Hong Kong:ISLAND line | collected... | reverse complement strand
GCCCGTGATCGGCACCCAGGACCCGGAGCGCGTCGCCGCGTGCGCCGAGGCGGCCTCCGTGGCCGAGGCGATGGACTCCGCGCAGTGGCACCGCCTGTGGACCGCGGCGCGGGGCCGGCCGCTGCCTTGACGAGGCGCGACCGGCCGCGTGCCCTCCCGCCGGAGTGAGGCCTGTGTCACACTGGGACATGGACTTTGCGAACGTCGACCTCGTGACCCCCTGGATCCTCTACTGGCTGGCCTCACTGACCCTCGTGGTCGGCGGCACACTCGTGGTCGTCGGCCTGTGGCGCGCTCGGCGGCACCGGCGCTTCGCCGCGACCCACGGCCGCAACCCGGAGATCGGGCTCCTCGAGGACACCCGCACCCAGCGCGGGGTCGGGGCTGTCGCGCTCGCGGCCGCCGTCGCCCTCGGCGCGACGGGCGCCGTCCTGCACGTCCAGGGTCTGGACGCGTTCCGCGGCAACCTCGAGGCGAAGTACGGCTACACCGCGGTGGACCGCATCCGCCAGTCCGGCCCCGGCTTCGTGGCCGATCTGACCCAGGCCGACGGCACCGTGCTGCGCGACGAGATGGTCCTGCTGGAGTCCTCGGGCGAGCCCGTCGTCGGGGAGGACATCTTCGCCCGTCCGGTCGAGACGCGGTGACCTTCCCGCCCCGGCCCGTCGGGCCTGATGCCGCGTCGGGGGCCTCTGTTAGCGTCGCCGCGTGAGCACCTCGACCGTCCGTTCCGCCCCCGCGTCCACCTACCGGCTCCAGGTCAGCCCGGATCTGCCGCTGGAGTCCGTGGCCGGGCTCGTGCCCTATCTGCGGCGCCTGGGCGTGGACTGGCTCTACCTCTCGCCGCTGCTCGAGGCCGAGCCCGGCTCCGACCACGGGTACGACGTCGTGGACCCCACCCGGCTGGACGCCGCCCGCGGCGGGGCCGAGGGGCTGGACATGGTCGCGCGCGCCGCGCACGAGGCGGGCATGGGCGTGCTCGTGGACATCGTGCCGAACCACGTGGGCGTGGCCACGCCCCAGGCCAATCCGGCGTGGTGGGACGTGCTCACCCACGGTCCCGAGGCGGCGCATGCGGCGTGGTTCGATGTGGACTGGCCGGCCGGCGACGGGTCCCTGCTCATCCCCGTGCTGGGAGACGGTCCCGACGGGGACGCGGACGCGGAACTGGACCGTCTCGTCGTCGACGCCGAGGGCGGCCGTCTGCGCTACTGGGACAACGTCTACCCCCTCGCCCCCGGATCGCTCGAGGCGGCCGAGGCGGAGACCGGGCTGCGCGCCGCGGAGGTCTTCGCGGCGGCGGACCCGGCGAAGGAGCCGACCGCGGAGCAGGCCCGCCTGGCCCGCGCCGTGCACGACCGCCAGCACTACCGGCTGGTCGGCTGGCGCCGCGGCGACGCCGAGCTGAACTACCGCCGCTTCTTCACCGTCACCACGCTCGCGGGCGTCCGGGTGGACGAGCCCGAGGTCTTCGACGCCGTCCATGCCGAACCCGCCCGCTGGGTCCGCGAAGGGCTCGTGGACGGGCTGCGCGTGGACCACCCGGACGGCCTGGCGGACCCGGCCGGCTACGCGCGGCGCCTGCGCTCCCACGTCCTGCCGGAGGGCTACCTCGTGGTGGAGAAGATCCTCGAGCCCGGTGAGGCGCTGCCCGCGGACTGGCCCGTGGACGGGACCACCGGCTACGACGCGCTCGGCGAGGTCGAACGCGTCTTCATGCATCCCGAGGCCGCGGGCGATGCGGCCGAGGACGCGCGCCGTCGTCGGGAGTGGGACGAGGCCGTGGTGCGGGCCAAGCACGACGTGGCCACCGGCTCCCTCGCGGCCGAGACCGCCCGGCTGGTCCGGGAGGTCCGCGCCGTGCACGCGCTCGGTGCCCACCCGGACGAGGACGTGGCCGCCGCGTTCGCCGCCGTGCTCGCCCGCCTGCCCGTGTACCGCACCTACCTGCCCGTGGGCCTGGCCGTGCTCGAGGGCGCGCTGGCGGACGCGGCCGCGGCGGAGCCGGGCCTCGCCGACGTGCTCGGCGACCTGCGGCCCGAGCTGACCGACCCGGACTCGCCCGTGGCCCGCCGGTTCCAGCAGACCTCCGGCATGGTGATGGCCAAGGGCGTCGAGGACCGGTCCTTCTACCGGTACACCCGGTGGGCCAATCTGAACGAGGTCGGCGGAGACCCCTCCCACGTCGCCCTGTCCCTGGCCGACTTCCACTCCGCCCAGCAGGCGCGCCAGGCCGCCTGGCCGACGGCCATGACCACCCTGAGCACCCACGACACCAAGCGCGGCGAGGACGTGCGCGCCCGCATCGCCGTGCTCGCCGAGGAGCCCGACCGCTGGGCCGCCGAGCTCGCCGAGCTGAGGCGCCTCCACCCGCTCGGCCACCCCGACGCCGAGCGGCTGCTCTGGGAGTCCATCGTGGGCGTCTGGCCCACGGACGGCACCGCGCCGGAGGAGGAGCGGATCCTCGGCTTCCTGCAGAAGGCCTCCCGCGAGGCGGCCCTGGCCACCACCTGGACGGACCAGGACCCCGAGTTCGAGGCCCGGCTCGCCGCGCTCGCCGCCGCCGTCACCTCCCCCGAGGGGCCTGCGCGGGGCGTGCTGCAGGCCGTCGCGGACCGCATCGCCGAGCCCGGCCTGGTGGTCCAGCTCGGCCACAAGCTCGTCCAGCTCGCCGCCCCCGGCGTCCCCGACGTCTACCAGGGCACGGAGGTGCCCTTCCCCACCCTCGTGGACCCGGACAACCGCCGCCCCGTGGACTTCGCGGCCCGGGCCGACCTGCTGGACCGCCTCGACGCCGGCCACACGCCCGGCCTCGACGACCCCGCCGCCGCCAAGCTGGCCGTCGTGGCCGGCGTGCTGCGCGCCCGCCGCGACCGGCCCGAGCTGTTCACCGGCCACCGCCCGCTCGACGTCTCCGGCCCCGCCGCCGAACACGCGATCGCGTTCGACCGGGGCGGGGCGCTCGCCGTGGCCACCCGCTGGCCCGTCCGCCTCGCGGCCGCGGGTGGCTGGGGCCAGACCGTCGTGACCGTGCCGGCTGGGCGGTGGGAGGACGCCGTCACCGGCCACCCCGTCCACCCGGACGCGCGCGGCGCCGTGCGCCTCGACGAACTGCTCAGCACCCTGCCCGTCGCGCTGCTCGTCCCGGCGCACGCCCCGTCCGACCGCCGAGAGAGGACCGCCCCGTGACCGAGCCCCGTCCGGCCGACGCCCCCGCCCCGGGCCTGCACCCGATCGGCTCCGACCCCGTGGACCCCGCCGCGGCCGAGCGGGCCGCCGTCGACGCCGCGCGCGCCGTCCCCTACGCCGTGTGGGCGCCGCACGCCGAGAGCGTCGACCTCGTCCTCGTCGACACCGAGCCCGGCGCCCTGCACGACGCCGAGGACCGCTGGCCCGTCGCCGCCGTCGTGGCCATGGACCCCGCCGCCGGAGGCTGGTGGACGCCCACGGAGGACCCGCTGGCCGCCCTCGGCCTCGACGCCGCCCAGCCGCCGGCCGACCCCGGCTACGGCTACCGCGTGGACGGGGCGGACCCCGTGCCGGACCCCCGCTCCCGCCGCCAGCCCGACACGGTCCACGGGCCCTCCCGCCGCGACGTCGCCGGCCGCGTCTTCGCGTGGCCGGACGAGGGCTGGGCCGGGCCGCCCGGGGTGGAGTCCGATCCGGCCGCGCCCCAGGGCGGCGGCCTGCGCGGCGCCGTCCTCTACGAGCTGCACGTGGGGACCTTCACGGCCGAGGGGACCCTCGACGCCGCCATCGCCCGCCTGCCGCACCTGACGGACCTCGGGGTCACCCACGTCGAGCTGCTGCCCGTGAACTCCTTCTCCGGGCCGCGGAACTGGGGCTACGACGGGGTGGCGTGGTTCGCCGTCGACGAGTCCTACGGCGGCCCCGCCGCCTACCGCCGCTTCGTGGCCGCCGCCCACGCCGCCGGCCTCGGCGTGGTCCAGGACGTCGTGCACAACCACCTGGGCCCCTCCGGCAACTACCTGCAGGTGTTCGGGCCGTATCTGGGTCAGGGCGGCACCGGCTGGGGCGACGGCCTGAACCTGGACGGCGCCGACTCGGACGAGGTGCGCCGGTTCGTCCTGGACAACGTCCGCTTCTGGCTCGAGGAGATGCGCGTGGACGGGCTGCGCCTCGACGCGGTGCACGCCCTGCGGGACGCCCGCGCCGTGCACCTGCTCGAGGAGATGGCCGCGCTCGCGGACGGGATCGCGGCCCGTGCCGGCCGACCCGTGCCGCTCCTGGCCGAGTCGGACCTCAACGACCCGCGCCTGGTGCAGCCCCGCCAGGCCGGCGGGCTCGGCCTCGCCGCGGCCTGGAACGACGACGTCCACCACGCCCTGCACGTGGCCGCGACGGGGGAGACCCACGGCTACTACGCGGACTTCGCCCCGCTGGAGGCGGTGGCCAAGGTCATGGAGCGCACCTACTTCCACGACGGCACCCGATCCACCTTCCGCGGCCGCGACCACGGGCGCCCCGTGCCGGACGCCGTCCCGAACCATGCGTGGGTGGCCAGCATCCAGAACCACGACCAGGTGGGCAACCGCGCCGGCGGCGACCGCACCGCGGCCGCCCTGTCCGAGGGTGCGCTCGCGGCCGAGGCCGCCCTGCTGCTGACCGGCCCGCACGTGCCGATGCTCTTCATGGGGGAGGAGTTCGCGGCCTCGACGCCGTGGCCGTTCTTCACCTCGTTCCGCGAGCCCGAGCTCGGGGACGCCGTCCGGCAGGGACGTCGCCGCGAGTTCGCCGCCCACGGCTGGGACCCGGCCGACGTCCCCGACCCGCAGGACCCCGCCACGCGGGACGCGGCGGTGCTGGACTGGGCGGAGGCCGCGGGCGGCGCGGACGGCCACGGCCGCGGGGCGCGCGTGCTCGCCGCCTACCGCACCCTGATCGGCCTGCGCCGCACGCTGCCCCAGCTCACCGACCCTCGCCGCGACCGCGTCCGGGCCGAGGTGGACGCGGCCCGGCGCCACGTGCGCCTCACCCGCGCCGGCGAGGACGCCGACGTCATCCTGCTCGTCGCCCTCGGCGCGGAGCCGCTGCCCGTGCCCGCGGACCTGACGCGGGCCGAGCTCCTCGCCGGCCACGGCGACGACGGCCCCCTCGGCCCCGGCACGGTGCCGGCGGCGGTCCCGGCCCCCGGCTTCCTGCTCCTGCGCCGCTGAGCCGCGTCCGGGCTCAGTCCGCGTCCGCGGGCGGGACGGCGCGCAGCATGGTGGTCGTGGGGTGCAGTGCCACCGCGTCCTCGTCGCGGCGGGCCCGCAGCACCGTGTCCACGTAGGAGTCCACCGCCTCCTGCAGGGGCACGGCCTGGCCGCGGGCCTCGGAGAGGTACCAGCGGTGCTCGAGGAGCTGGTGCATCACCTCGGCGGGCTCGAGCTTGGCTCGCAGCTCAAGGGGCACCGAGCGGACCACGGGGTCGAACACCTCCACCACCCAGCGGTGCGCCGCAGCCTCGATGTCCATGTACGGGTCCCACTCCCGGCGGGCGGCCTCGATGTCCACGAGCAGCCGGCGGGCCTGGTTCTCCTGGACCTCGAGTCCCGTGAGGCGGGTCAGCCGACGGCGGTGGTAGCCCGCGTGGATCTCGACGGGCCGGGCGATCATCATCCCGGGGGCGTCGGCGGCGCGCAGTGAGTACTCGGCCAGCTCGAAGCCGAGCTCCTGCAGGCGGCGGACGCGGCGGTCCAGGCGCCACGGCTCGGCGCGGGGGAACAGCAGGGGCCCGGTCAGCTCGTCCCACAGCCGGCGGTAGGAGGCCACGAGCAGGTCCGGCGTGGTGACGGGGTCCACCTCCGGGTCCAGCAGCCCGCTGGCCTGCAGGTCCAGCAGCTCACCGCCCACGTTCACGGCGGCCACGTCCAGGTCGTGCTCGCGCTGGCCGTTGGACAGCCGCTCCCGCAGCTCGCCGGTCTCGGCGTCCACCAGGTGAGCGGCGAACCCGCCCGCGTCCCGCCGGAACAGGACGTTGGACAGGGAGACGTCACCCCAGAAGAACCCCTCGAGGTGCAGTTCCACGAGCAGCGTCGCCAGCGCGTCCATGAGGCGCACGAGGGTGCGGCGCTCGAGGCGCTCCGAGAACACGGCGCGGTACGGCAGGGAGAAGCGCAGGTGCCGGGTCACGAGGGCGGCGGGCAGGGGCGTGCCGTCGTCCTCCGTGCGTCCGGTGACCACGGCCACCGGCACCACCGACGGCGCCGGGCTCCGCTCGAGCCGGCGCAGCAGCCGGTACTCGTGGAACGCGAGCTCCTCCGTGGTCTCCTTCACCGCCACGATGCCCCCGCCCATCCGGGCGAAGCGCACCACGTGACGGGAGATGCCCCGCGGCAGGGCCGCCAGCACCTCACGCGGCCACGTCTCGAGGGGGAGCGCCCAGGGCAGGGCGAGCAGAGACGTCGCCGGGTCCTCGGTCGCGTCCCCCGACGGGGCGCCCGTGATGGTCAGTCGATCGACGGGGGAGGGGGTCTCGGCGGTGTCCATGGTCACGATCCTTTCAGACAGGGCCGCTATGCTCGCCTGGCGCGGCGCGCCCGCTGCCCGCCGGCTCCGGTGCTCGACCCGGACCGACTGCCCCACGAGGAGGACCCTTGGCCCGGAACACGTCAGGCTCGCACACCTCGGCGACGGACGCCCGTGCGCGTGCCCGCCAGATCCAGGAGGAGCAGCGCAGGAAGGACCGCCGCCGCCGCACCGGCGTCATCTGGGGCTCGGTCCTCGCGGCGGTGCTCGTGATCGGCCTCGTCGTCGCGTTCGCGCTCACCCGCAACGGCGACGACGCCGCGGCCGCCGGCCCCATCCCGGCCGCGGCGAACGAGCAGGGCGGCATCGAGTTGACCTCGGCCACGGGCCTGGCGGAGGGCGCGGGAGAGCGTGAGGTCGACCCCTCGAAGATCGAGGTGCCGAAGCAGGCCGCGAGCTCTCAGCCCGAGACCCTGCCGAACACCGAGCCCCGGGCGGACGGCGAGCCGACGCGGATCGTGCTCTACGCGGACTTCAACTGCGTGCACTGCGCGGACTTCGAGTCCACCAACGGGGACCAGATCGAGCAGTGGCTCGAGCAGGGCGAGGTCACGGTCGAGTACCGGATGGTGGACTACCTGAGCGCCCCGAACAACCAGAACTACTCGGCCCGCGCCGCCAACGCCGCGTACTGCGTGGCGGACCAGAAGCCCGAGGCCTACAACGGCTTCGTGGCCGCCCTGTTCGCCACCTACGACGAGCACCAGGGCAAGGGCCTGGACAACGCGGCGATCACGCAGCTCGCGCAGGAGCACGGCGCGGACATCGCCTCCTGCGTCGAGGACGGCACGTTCCGCTCCGCGGTCGAGCACACCACCCGCCAGGCGCGCGTCGCCGGCGTGGCCGGCACCCCCACCGTGTTCGTGGACGGGAAGAACTGGGCCCTCGACGGCGAGGACAAGACCTTCACCGACTGGGCGGGCGCCAAGATCGCCGGCTGACCCGGCGCCGAGGCCCGCGGGGCGTCCCCACACGGGGGCGCCCCGCGTCGTCCGCCCGGGCCTTGTACGCTGGGAGGGTCGGCCGCGGCGCCCCCGGGCGCCGGCCGCAGGCCTCCTTAGCTCAGCTGGCCAGAGCAGCTGCCTTGTAAACAGCAGGTCGCCGGTTCGAATCCGGCAGGGGGCTCCACCCCACCGCGGGCCCGACGGCGCCGCGCACCTCCGCCGGGAGGGCGCGGCGCCGTCGTCGTGTCCGGCGCGGGCCGAAGCTGGGGCGCCGCTGTGCGGGTCTGCGGCCATCCGCCAGGTACGGCTGGCGGATCCGCCAGAGATGCCTCGACCATCCGCCAGACTTCGGCCCGCGGCCTCGCCGTGACGGAATCGTGACCTTACCGTGATCTCAGTCACCCCGGCCCGAGTCCCTCGGGCATCCGCATCCGGTGGCCCCGAACTCCGAGGAGATCCCGTGCAGTCCTCCACACCCCGCAGCACCCGCCGCCGCATCGGCGCCCTCGTGGCCGGCGCCGTCCTCGCCGGCGGGACCCTGACCTCGTCCCCCGCGCTCGCGGCCCCCTCCGGCGGCGCCCCCGCCGCACCGGCAGCCAGCCCGACCGCCGCCTCGCCCCTGGCGGCGGCGCAGGTGGAGGACCCGAACGCCGACGGCTACGACTCCTTCATCGTCACCTACAAGGAGACCGCCGCCAACGCCCACGCGAAGGGCCGCGCGAACGCCTGGGGCAAGGCCGCGAAGGAGGCCGGCGTCTCCGTGAAGGAGCTGCGTGAGACCGCGCTCGGCTCCCGCGTGGTCAAGGCGGACCGCAAGCTGGATCAGGCCGAGTCCGCGAAGTTCATGGCCGACCTGAAGGCCTCCGGGGCGGTCGAGGCCGTGGAGCCGGACGCGATCCTCACCGCCACCGGCCTGAGCCCCGTGGACGCCCTCTACTCGCAGCAGTGGGGCTTCACCGGCACCCACGGCATGCGGGTCCCCGGGGCGTGGGATCGCACGACGGGCTCCGGTGCGACCGTGGCCGTCATCGACACCGGCATCACCTCCCACCCGGACCTCGACCGCAACGTCGTGCCCGGCTACGACTTCATCTCCGACGGCAGGGCGGCGCGCGACGGCGGGGGCCGCGACTCCAACCCGCGCGACGAGGGCGACTGGTACGCCGCCGGCGAGTGCGGCACCGCCGGTGCCTCCGACTCCTCGTGGCACGGCACCCACGTGGCGGGCACCGTCGCGGCCGTGGCCGACTCCCAGGGTGTCGTCGGCGTGGCCCCGAACGCGAAGATCCAGCCCATCCGCGTGCTCGGCAAGTGCGGCGGTTCGCTGTCCGACATCGCCGACGCGGTCGTGTGGGCCGCCGGCGGCACCGTGGCGGGCGTGCCGGCCAACCCGAACCCGGCGGACGTCATCAACATGTCCCTCGGTGGCTCCGGCATGTGCGGCACCACCTACCAGAACGCGATCAACGCGGCCGTCTCCCGCGGCGTGCCCGTCGTCGTGGCCGCGGGCAACGAGAACCAGCCCGCCGCCAACGTGCGCCCGGCCAACTGCCGGAACACCATCGTGGTGGCCGCCTCCACCTCGCAGGGCGCCCGCGCCTCGTTCTCGAACTACGGCTCCGCCGTGGACGTGACCGCCCCGGGCGCGAACATCATCTCGACCGTGAACAACGGCGCCACCACCCCGACGACGGCCGGCCACGCCGCCTACAACGGCACCTCGATGGCCACCCCGCACGTCGCGGGCCTGGCCGCCCTGCTGCTGGCCGAGCGGCCGAGCCTCACCCCGGCCCAGGTCGAGTCCACCCTCAGGTCCACGGCCCGCTCCATGCCGGTGACCTGCTCCGCGGGCTGCGGCGCCGGCCTGGCGGACGCCTCCGCGGCGGTCTCCTCCCTCGGCGGCGCCCAGACGGAGCCCGGGCCGGCTCCGGTGGCCTCGCTGATCGTCAACGGCGGCTTCGAGTCCGGCAGCACCGGCTGGACCGGCACCCCGACCGGCTTCGTGCGCACCGACGCGGCCAAGGCCGCCTCGGGTCAGGCCTTCGCCCAGCTGAACGGCGTGGGCCGCCGCAACACCGCAACGGTCGAGCAGAAGGTCACCGTGCCGGCCTCCGGCGCCACGCTGACCTATGCGCTGCAGGTGGACACCGCGGAGACCACCGCCTCCCGCTCCTACGATCTCCTGGACGTCCAGGTCGTGACCGGCGCCACCGGCACATACACCGTCGCCTCGCACTCCAATCTGGACAAGGGTGGCTACGCCACGCGCACCTTGGACCTGTCCCGCTTCGCGGGCACGACCGTGACGCTGCGCTTCCGCGGCACGGAGGACTCCTCCGCGGCCACGACGTTCCGCATCGACGAGGTCGCCGTGACCGCGCGCTGACCGCCCTTCGGCTCTCGATGGCCGCTCCGCCGTGCGCGGGGCGGCCGTCGCCCGGGTGGACAGGCGACGCCGCCTGAGGTATCGTTCTTCGAGTTGTCACCCCCATGGGGCGACGCCCGGATCTTTAGCTCAGTTGGTTAGAGCGTTCGCTTCACACGCGAGAGGTCGCTGGTTCGAGTCCAGTAAGATCCACCGCAGCAGGGCCCTCCTCCGGGAGGGCCCTTTCGCGTCCCCGGGCCGCGGTGCCGACGGCCCCGGCGGGGGAGGTGCCGGCGTGGTTGGATGGACGCGTCGGCGGGGCTCGGCCCACCGCCGTGGCGCGTCCAGCGCCCGCATACGGAAGGAGAGGGTGAGCCGCATGGAGCAGGAGGGCACCCAGGAGCCGGCGCGGTTCGACCCCCGCATCGCGGAGCCCCCGGCCGTCCCCACGCTCATCCCCGTGCTGCGCCCGGCCGGCGCCGAGGACGCCGCCGCTGTCGGCGACCTCGCGATCGACCCGGAGGACCCCGGCCTGCTCGACCTCGACCCGGCGGAGTCGGCCCACCCGGCCGCGGTCGCCGTCGAGCCGACGGAGCCGCTGCCGCCCGTGGTCCGCCCCGCCGCCGCCGATCCGGTCTCGACGCCGGCGCCGGAGCCGGAGGAATCGGCCGAGCCGGAGGCGGAGACGCTGCCGGAGCCGGCCGCGGACGCGCCCCTGACCGAGCCGCCGCTGTCCGAGCAGGTGCCCACCTCCGTCCTGGCCCCCGCGGAGGCCGACGGCGCCCTGCCAGCCCCGGACGTGATCCCCGCGCCGGACATCACCGTCCCGGACCCGGTGGTCCCCGTGGGCCCGCCCGAGAAGCGCGGGCGTCGGCGCGGCCGGCGCTCCCGCGAGGTCTTCGTCGAGAACCTGCCGACGCAGGCGCTCGTGCTGGCCGACCGCCTGCACTCCTCGCCGTACGGGCGCCGCATGCGCTCCACGCTGCAGCAGCGCCGCGCGGAGGCGCAGGCCCTCGAGGCCCGCACCACCCTGGACTTCGCGCTCAAGCTGGGCGAGACGATGTTCAGCTTCGGCGCGGCCTCGCTGGACGTGGAGACCTCGATCATCGTGGCCACGCAGGCCTACGGGATCCTCGAGACCGAGGTGGACCTGACCAACCAGTCCATCTCCCTGAACTACGCGCCCGACTCCTCACGCGGCGAGGCCCCGTTCACCCTCCAGCGGGTGGTCCGCTCGTCCTCGGTGAACTTCGAGGGGCTCGTGGCCGTCCACCGGCTCGTCGAGGAGATCGCCGCGGGCGAGGTGGACCGGGCCGAGGCCCAGCGCCGGCTCGTGGAGATCCGGCATCAGCCCAAGCCGTTCCCCGCCGTCTTCGAGGTCCTCTTCTCCGGCGTGTTCGTGGCCTGCTTCGTGCCGTTCATCGGGGGGACCTGGACGGGCGCGGCCCTGGGCATGGTCTCCACCTGGCTGGTCTTCTGGCTCAAGGTCCAGGCGGACAAGGCGCGCTTCCCGGAGATCTTCTCCACCATGTTCGGGGCGATCACGGCCACGGTGATCGCGCTGATGGCCCACGCCCTCGACCTGCCGGTCAACCCGGCGCTGGTGATCGCCGGCGGCATCATGATGCTCCTGCCCACGGCGAGGTTCGTCACCGCGGTGCAGGACGCCATCCACGGCTTCCCGGTGACCGCCGCGGGCCGCTTCCTCTCCGCGCTGCTCGTGTTCGCCGGGGTGATGGCCGGGATCATGATCGCCGTGGGCATCGGGGATCTCGTGGGATTCGAACAGCTGGACCTGGCCGAGGCGGGGACGCTGAGCTATCCGCCGCTGCTGCTGCTGGGCCTCGTGATGGCCGCGGGCATGGCGGACGCGGTGGTGGAGCAGTCGCGGTGGCCCCAGATCCTGGCCTGCGGTCTCGTGTCCGGGGCCGGCTTCGGCGCGTACCTGGCAGCGCAGCAGATCGGGGTCAGCGACCGGCTGGTGCCCGCGGTCGCCGCGGCGGCGGTCGGGTTCCTCGGCCGCCTGGTGGCCCAGCGGCTCGCGGCCCCGGCGCTCGTGATCGTCCTGCCGTCCATGCTGTTCCTGCTTCCCGGACTCACCATGTTCCGGTCCGTCTACGGGTTCACCGTGGAGACCGGGGCCACGCTGCTGGGCGTCGAGGGACTGTTCAACGCCGCGGTCATCGTCGTGGCGATCGCGGCCGGCGTCGCCTTCGGCAACACCCTGGCCAAGCCGATCACCGACCGGATGGGCACGCTGCTGCCCACCGAGCTCGTGATGCACCAGCGCGGCTGACCGGCGGCCCGGCTCAGTCGGGCAGGCGCCAGTCCACCGGGGCCGCGCCGGCCGCCTCGAGGAGCCGGTTCACCCGGCTGAACGGCCGGGAGCCGAAGAACCCGCGGTGGGCGCTCAGGGGCGAGGGATGCGGGGACTCCACGACGCCGGCCCCCGCCGCCGTCAGCAGCGGCGCCATGCGCCGCGCGTCGGCTCCCCACAGCAGCCCCACGAGCGGGGTGCCGCGCGCGCAGAGGGCCCGCACCGCGGCCTCCGTGATCTGCTCCCAGCCGAGGCCGCGGTGGCTGCCGGGTGCGCCGGCCCGCACGCTGAGGGCGCGGTTCAGCAGCAGCACGCCCTGGTCCGTCCACGCGGAGAGGTCGCCGTGGGCGGGCGGGGTGATGCCGAGGTCGTCGTGCAGCTCCCGGTGGATGTTGGCCAGGGAGCGGGGCAGCGGCCGCACGTGGCGGTCCACCGCGAAGCTCAGGCCGATCGGATGGCCCGGCGTCGGGTAGGGGTCCTGGCCCAGCACGAGGACGCGGACGTCCGCGAACGGCTGACGGAACGCCCGCAGGATGTGCTCCGGCGCCGGCAGTACCTGCTCTCCGGCCGCCCGGCGGGCCCGCAGCCGCTCGCCGACCTGCTCGAACGCGGCGGCCTGCGGGGCGAGGGCCGCCTCCCAGCCCGGATCCAGGGGCGCGATGAACTCCATGCCCCGAGGGTAGACCGGGTGGGTACAGTGGCCGCCATGTCCCACCCCACGCCCGTCTCGCCCGATCCGGCCCCGGACGAGGGTGCCCGCGCGCGGGCGCGGCGGGACGAGCTGACGGACCTGGAGCGTGCGGTCCTGGACCTGGAGGCCGCCACCTGGCGGTACGGCGGGGCCAAGGACCACGCCGTCCGAGAGCGTCTGGGGCTGTCTCCGACCGCCTATTATCAGGTGTTGAACGGATTGCTGGACCGTGAGGCCGCCCTGGCCTACCGACCCCTGCTGGTCACGCGGCTGCTGCGCAAGCGCGGCACCCGCAGCCGGGCCCGGAGGGGACCCGCGGATCCGGCGCCGTCCACGCCCGCTTCCCGCCAGGAGAACTGACCCATGGCCTACCAGCCCGACCGCTTCGACGAGGTCCCCGAGTACACGGACCAGCGCGGCGCGCACCGCGAGTCCTTCGCCGCTGCCGGCGCGACCGCCGCGGGCGGGGGTCGCCGCCTGAGCCCGCTGCTCTGGGTGGCCGGCCTCGTCCTGCTCGCCGGCCTGTTCGTGGGCGTCGTCCTGCCGTGGCTCACCGGCGACCGCTCCGAGCCCGTCGCCGCCGAGAGCTCGACGACGGCCCCGGCGGCCGAGCCGTCGACGTCGGCGTCGTCCGTGTCCTCCTCGGCGTCCTCCGCGTCGGCGTCGACTGCGTCCGCGACCGAGTCCGCCACCCCGTCCGAGGACGCGGCGGAGGCGTCCCGTTCCGCGGCCGCGGCCGAGTCCTCGCGGGCGGCGCAGGAGGCGGCTGCCGCCGAGGCCGCCGAGTCGTCCCAGGCTGCCGTGTCGTCCCGGGCCGCCGCGGAGGCACAGGCGGCGGAGGCCTCGCGTTCCGAAGCCGCCGCGCAGTCCGCCGAGGCGTCTCGGTCGGCGGCCGCCCAGGCGGCGGAGTCCTCGCGCGCCGCCGCGTCCCGTTCGGCCGCCGCGGCGGAGGCCTCGCGCTCGCAGTCCGCGGCCGCGTCGAGCTCCCGTGCGGCCGCGCAGTCTGCGGCCGCGTCGAGCTCTCGTGCGGCCGCGCAGTCCGCGGCCGTGCGCGGCACCCACGTCACCGTGTACAACGCGACCCGCACCCAGGGCCTCGCCGCCTCCTACGCGCAGCGGCTCACGAGCGCCGGCTACACCTCGGTGGACGCGAAGAACTGGAGCGGCTACGGCATCCAGTCCTCCACCGTCCTGTACAACGGCTCGGCCAACAAGGCCGCCGCCGAGGCGGTCGGCAAGGAGCTCGGCTTCCCGGTCATGCAGACCCCGAACCTGCAGGTGAACGGCGTCGCGGTGGTCGTCACCGGCTGATCCGCCCGTCGCGCGGCCGTGCCGGCCGCGCACCGCTCACGGCCCCCGGCGGGGCGCCTCCCGAGGCGTTCTGCCGGGGGCCGTCCGCCGTCCGCGGAAGGGCGGGCTCCCGCACCGCGGACCTTTTGCACTCTCCCGGTGCGAGTGCTCATAATGGGGTTAGCACTCCGAAGGCGCGACTGCCAGCCGTACCCCGGTCGGCCCGGCGCCGTGGAGGAGGACCTGTCCACCGGTGAGGCCCCCAGGGGCCGTCCGTCGCGGGCATCGGCGCGGGTCAGCCACCAGAAGTAGGAAGCCGACGTCCAGAAAGGACCTGCACATGGCCAAGACCATCGCATTCGACGAAGAGGCCCGCCGCGGCCTGGAGAAGGGCCTGAACACCCTGGCCGACGCCGTGAAGGTGACCCTCGGCCCCCGCGGCCGCAACGTGGTGCTGGAGAAGAAGTGGGGCGCCCCCACCATCACCAACGACGGCGTCTCCATCGCCAAGGAGATCGAGCTCGAGGACCCGTACGAGAAGATCGGCGCGGAGCTCGTCAAGGAGGTCGCCAAGAAGACCGACGACGTCGCCGGCGACGGCACCACCACCGCCACCGTGCTGGCCCAGGCGCTGGTCCGCGAGGGCCTGCGCAACGTGGCCGCGGGCGCCGACCCGCTGTCCCTGAAGCGCGGCATCGAGAAGGCCGTGGAGGCCGTCACCTCCGAGCTGCTCTCCGCCTCCCGCGAGATCGAGACCAAGGACCAGATCGCGGCCACCGCCTCGATCTCCGCCGCGGACAAGCAGATCGGCTCCCTCATCGCCGAGGCCCTGGACAAGGTCGGCAAGGAGGGCGTCATCACCGTCGAGGAGTCCAACACCTTCGGCCTCGAGCTCGAGCTCACCGAGGGCATGCGCTTCGACAAGGGCTACATCTCCGGTTACTTCGTGACCGACGCGGACCGCCAGGAGGCCGTCCTCGAGGATCCCTACATCCTCATCGTCAACTCGAAGATCTCCTCCGTGAAGGACATGGTGGCGATCCTCGAGAAGGTCATGCAGTCGGGCAAGCCGCTGCTGATCATCGCCGAGGACGTCGAGGGCGAGGCCCTGGCCACCCTCGTGGTCAACAAGATCCGCGGCACCTTCAAGTCCGTGGCCGTGAAGGCCCCGGGCTTCGGTGACCGCCGCAAGGCCATGCTCGCCGACATCGCCATCCTCACCGGCGGCCAGGTCATCTCCTCCGAGGTGGGCCTGTCCCTGGAGAACGCGACCCTCGACCTGCTGGGCACCGCCCGCAAGGTGGTCATCACCAAGGACGAGACCACCATCGTGGAGGGTGCCGGCGACGCCGAGCAGATCGCCGGCCGCGTGGCCCAGATCCGCTCCGAGATCGAGAACACCGACTCGGACTACGATCGCGAGAAGCTGCAGGAGCGCCTCGCCAAGCTGGCCGGCGGCGTGGCCGTCATCAAGGCCGGCGCGGCCACCGAGGTGGAGCTCAAGGAGCGCAAGCACCGCATCGAGGACGCCGTGCGCAACGCCAAGGCCGCGGTGGAGGAGGGCATCGTCGCCGGCGGCGGCGTGGCCCTGATCCAGGCCGGCGCCAAGGCGTTCGGCGGCCTGCAGCTCGAGGGCGACGAGGCCACCGGCGCGAACATCGTGAAGGTCGCCATCGAGGCCCCGCTGAAGCAGATCGCCTTCAACGCCGGCCTGGAGCCCGGCGTCGTGGCGGACAAGGTCAAGACCCTCGACGACGGCCACGGCCTGAACGCCGCCACCGGCGAGTACGAGGACCTGCTGGCCGCCGGCATCAACGACCCGGTGAAGGTGACCCGCTCGGCCCTGCAGAACGCCGCGTCCATCGCGGGCCTGTTCCTGACCACCGAGGCCGTCGTCGCGGACAAGCCCGAGAAGGCCGCCGCCGGCGCCGAGGGCATGGACCCGATGGGCGGCATGGGCGGCATGATGTGATCAGCCGCTGAGCCGGCCCGACCCGTTCGGGCGCCCAGCCCGCGAGGCCCGTCTCCCCGTCCGGGGAGGCGGGCCTCGCCGCGTCCCGGGCCGGTACCGGGGCGCCCCGCTCAGGCCGACAGCGCGGCTCGTTCCGCCGCCAGATTGCGGCGGGCGGCGGCCTCCCAGCGCGCTCGGCCGGGCGCGGTCCGATACAGCCGCCCGGCGTCCAGCAGGGCGTCCAGCACCGCGCCGCGACCGCGGGCCCAGTCCGCGTCGGACACGTGCGCGTAGTCCCGCCGCACCGCGGCCACGTAGCGGGCGTAGGCCTCGGGGGAGCGGCCGAGGACCTCGAGGTCCGCGTCCGAGAACACCGCCCCGGCCGCGTCGTGCGGGGCCGGGTCGTGGGCGGCGGTGAGCAGCACCAGGCGTGCCACCTCGTCGACGACGTCGGCCGGCACGGCCAGCCGCGGATCGGTGAGCACGTCCCGGGCCAGGGCGGCCGAGTCCGCCTCGTCCTGGCCGGCGGGCGCGGTGGGGTCCCCGGCGTAGACGGCGTCGTGGAACCACGCGGCCAGGCGGACCGCACGCGGATCCGGCCCGGTCTCCGCCCCCGCCCGCTCGAGCAGGTCCACGGACTCGAGCACCGCGAGCAGGTGGGCCGGGTCGTGGTAGTGCCGATGCGGCTCCGCCCAGCGGGCCAGCAGATCGCGTCCCGCCGTCGTCACCGCATCCGGGCTCGCCGCCGTGCCCTCGAACAGCCGCGCCCAGCGCCGGGCGAGGACGACGTCCCGCTTCTCGGCGCGGCTCCGGGCGGGCACGCGCAGCCCCGAGGCGGCGAGGCGGCGCACCAGCTCCCGTCCGCTGACGGGCACCGCCCCGCGGGCCACGAGCTCGGCACGTCGGTGCGCGGGCACGTCGTAGTGGTCCCGGTCGAAGGCCCGCTCCGAGAGCCCCGCCGCCCGCGCGAACGCGTGGAGCTCCTCGAGGGAGGCGTCGGAGACGAGGTGGGAGAACACGGTGCCGTGGGCGGGCCACGCGGGCGGGTCGATCAGGACGGTCATGCCCCCACTCTAGGAAGCACGGACCGGGGCGCGGCCGGCCGGCCGCACCCCGGTCCGCGCCGGGCGCTCAGAACCGGAACATCGCGGCGTTGGCGGTCTCCGCGTCCTGGTACTGGGTGGCGGCGGCGTCCATCGCGCGGCGGATGCCCGCCAGGGACTCCTCCACGCGCTGCTGGGTGGCGCGCCACTCGGTGAGCACGCCCTGGAAGTTCGCGGCCGCCTGGCCGCGCCAGGTGTCCTGCAGCTGGCGCAGGTTGGCCTCCATGGTGCTCACCTCCGCCTGGAGGCGGCCGATGGAGCCCTCCACCGCCCCGCTCTTGGCCCGCAGGTCCTCGACGTCGATCTGCACGATGCTCATGTGACTGTCCCCTCTGATGAGTGCTGATGGGCGGCGGGTGCCGCCGGGCACCACGCTAGGGACGCGCGTCGCGCCCGGCCGCCGGGTCGTCCCCGCCTGGGGACGGGGCGTCGGCCTGAGGCGCCTGTGCAGGAGCAGACGCCCGACGGCGGCGCTCGGCCGAGGCGCGACGGAACCGCTCCGCCGCCCGCAGCAGGCGGCTGCTCCGGGCGGCGTCCGCGGCGCTGGCGCCGGCGCCCGACGGCGCGGTCAGGGCGAGGGGGCCGGTGGGCGGACCGGCCGCGTCGTCGTCGGTGTCCCGTGCGGGCAGGCGCTCGTCCTCGACGTCCTCGTCCGCCTCGTCCTCGAACGGTGCCCACGGCAGGTGGACGGAGAAGGTGGCGCCGCCGCCCTCGGTCTCCAGCAGCCGGACGGAGCCGCCGTGCTGGGCCACGATCGCCGCGACGATGGCCAGGCCGAGCCCCGTGCCGCCCGTCTCGCGGTGCCGGGAGGTGTCCGCGCGGTAGAACCGCTCGAAGATGCGGGCGCGGTCCTCCTCGGACACGCCCGGCCCGTGGTCACGGATCTCGATCACGGAGCTGCGGCCCGCGCCGTCCGCCCCGGCCTGGCCGCCGAGGTGGTCGACGGTGCCGACCGCGATCTCGATGGGGGTGCCGGCGGGGGTGTAGCGCAGGGCGTTGGCCATGAGGTTCACCACCACCTGGCGCATCCGGTTCTCGTCGCCGAGGATGGGCGCCGGGGCCGCCCGGTCGTCGTCGGGGCCCACGAGGGTGACCTTGCGGTCCGGGGCGTTCACGGAGGCGTCCATCAGGGAGTCCATCGCGAGGATGAGCAGGTCCACCGGGGCGTGCTCGAGGGGGCGCTGCTCGTCGAGGCGGGCCAGGGTGAGCAGGTCCTCCACGAGGCGGGTCATGCGGGTGGCCTCGGACTCGATGCGCTGCATGGCGGCGGCGACGTCCTCCTCCTCGCGCAGCCCGCCGTGCCGGTACAGCTCGGAGAACCCGCGGATGGTGACCAGGGGGGTGCGCAGCTCGTGGGAGGCGTCCTGCACGAAGCGGCGCATCTTGTCCTCGGAGATCTCCTTGTCCCGGAACGCGGACTCGATGTGCGCGAGCATCGCGTTGAGGGAGCGGGAGAGCCGGCCCACCTCGGTGTCGGGTGCCGCGCTCTCCACGCGCTGGCTCAGGTCGCCGGCGGCGATCTTGGCGGCGGTGCGCTCCACGCGGTTCAGGGTGCGGAACGCGCGCTGGACCGCCAGGTTGGCCACGATCACGGTGCCCGCCGTCGCGAGCAGGCCGATGGTCACGACGATCGAGGTGACGCGCTCGACGGAGGAGGTCACGCTCTGCAGGGGCAGGGCCACGGCCATGGTGCCGTCGCCGCTGCTGAGCCCGTACAGCTGCACGCGCCAGCCGCTCGAGTCCGCCTGTGTGCCGGGCACCTCGAAGGAGGCGGAGCCGCGCTCGCGGGCCTCGGCCGGGGTGATGTCCGGGAGGGCCGGCTCGTCCGCGTCCGGCGTCACCGGGGTCTGGACGACCCGCGCGCCCTCGTTGTCCCACACGACGCCGTAGAAGCGCAGGATGGGCAGCTGCGGCATGTAGTACTCGCCGGTCTGGGCGACGTTGGCCAGGTACATCGAGACGGTGTCCCGGTTGGCGGCCATGTCCTCGTCCAGCTGGCGCACCGCCTCCTGGCGGAACAGCGCCGCGGTCGCCAGGGCGGTGACGGCGACCAGGGCCAGCATGAGCGCCGCGATCATCACGACCAGCTTGGTGCGCAGGGACTGCCCCTGCCACGCACCCCTCAGCCAGGCGCGCGGATGGCGGGCGCGGGCCGCCGCGGCGTCGAGCCGCGCACGCACGTCAGCGCTTGTCCGCGGTGCGGAGCATGTAGCCGACGCCGCGCTTGGTGTGGATCATCTTCTCGCGGCCGCCGACGTCGATCTTGCGGCGCAGGTAGGAGATGTAGGACTCGACGATCGAGGCGTCCCCGTTGAAGTCGTACTCCCACACGTGGTCCAGGATCTGGGCCTTCGAGAGCACGCGGTTCGGGTTCATCATCAGGTAGCGCAGCAGCTTGAACTCGGTGGGGGACAAGTCCACCACTTCGCCGGCCCGGCGCACCTCATGGGCGTCGTCGTCGAGCTCCAGGTCATCGACCCGCAGGACGGCGTCGTCGCCGTCGAGCGGCTGGCGCTCCTGCTCGGGCTGACGACCGCGCTGCTGCCGATCCTCGTCGTCGGCGGCTGGTGGCTCCTGCGACGGGTGCGCTTCGCCCGGCTCGCGGGAGCCTCGCAGCGCCTCGTCGACGGCGCGCCGGACCTCGACCTGTTCGCGCTGCGGGCCATGGCGAACCAGCCGCTGCCGCGCCTTGCCGCGATCACCGACGACCCGGCCGGCGCGTGGCGGGCCGGGGATGCCCGCGTCATCCGCGAGCTCGCGCTCCTCGAGCTGAGGACGGTCGGCCTGCGCCCCCCGCCCTCGGCCTAGCCGGCCGCGACCACCCGCGGGTGGAGGTCCTCCGCCGGGCAGACCCACGAGCCGGCCTCGGCGTCGAG
>ERZ1023242.129-NODE-129-length-20085-cov-5.112531_pt1 | contig 20085 bp, 20 predicted proteins | sample MGYA00520875_ERZ1023242 | MGnify/ENA primary metagenome ERZ1023242 (study PRJEB32759, sample SAMN07749884) | skin metagenome | biome: transportation; feature: city; material: polyester macromolecule | host: Homo sapiens | place: Hong Kong:ISLAND line | collected... | reverse complement strand
CGCCGCGGACGGCCCGGGCACCCGGTACCCGGTCCGCCCCGACGGCCCGGCGACTCCCCCGCGGAGACGCCGGGCCGTCGTGGGGTCGGCTCAGCCGTCGAGGATGCAGAACTCGTTGCCCTCGGGGTCGGCGAGGACGGCCCAGCCGAGGTCGACGCGGCGGTCGTCGACCATCGCGGCGCCGAGGGCGAGCGCCCGCTCGATCTCGGCGTCGCGCGTCGAGCCGGCGGCCGCGCGCAGGTCCATGTGGGCGCGGTTCTTCACGCGCTTGGCGTCCGGGACGCGGAAGAAGAGGACGACCTGCCCGTCAGGGCCGACGAGTGAGCACTCGTCCGACCCCGGGCGGTAGAGGTGAGGCTCGTCGACCTCCCAGCCGAGCAGCGCGCGCCAGAACTCGGCGATGGCGTGGGGGTCCAGCGCGTCCCACGTGGTGTGAGAGAGACGGAGGGACATGGCGGCTCCTCAGGAACGGGCCGGGGCGGGCGGGGACGACTCCACGCGAGCCAAGGGCGCGGCACCCCGGGCAAGGCGGGTTGACTTGTCACGGGTATTCACCGCCCAGACCCGCGACAAGTCAACCCGCGTTGGCCGGACGGGCGGACGGACGGCGGAGGGCCGGGTCACCCGCGGATGTGTCGCATCACGAGCCGCGGGATCGCGCTGCGCGGGCTGATGCTGCACCACGCGACGGGCTCGCCGTCCGAGTACCGACGACGCCGGGCGCAGGCTCCCCCGCAGCGAGCGCCCGCATGGTGTCCTCGCGGGGGTCGCCGGGCGCGTGCCTCTGCGGCGCTGAGAGCCGGGGGGACAGGCACCAGCAGTGCGTGGCGCGGCGGTTCGGGTTGACGACGTGCGCGAAGTCGTCGAAGCGGTCGGCGGTGAGCGGGTGCACCTCGAAGGCCATGCGGCCAGCATCGTGGGCGGCGGTGGAGGCGTCCATGGCGAGGCCCAGCTCCGCCGCCGCCCTGTCGGGCCACCGTCAAGCAGACTTGACGTCAAACTCTCTTTACTGTCAAGCTTGCTTCACACGACGGGGACAAACCCCGGCCCCGCCCCGGAGGGACCGCCATGGCCACCACGCCGCACACCACCACCGACCTCGCCCGCGACCGCCGCCCCCGCTGGGGCCGCTCCGCCCGTCTGGGCGGCGGGTCCGGGCGACTGATCCTCGTCAGCCTCGTGGCCGGCGTCGTCATCGCCCTGCTGATCGGGGCCGCGTCCTACGGTCTGGCCTCGAGCCAGGGCGACGCCGGTCCCCGCTTCCCGGCGGTCACGGGCGCGGTCATGGCGGCGTCGGCGCTCCCGGTCGGCGCAGCCCTCGCCTGGCTGGCACTCGTGGACCGCACCACCGTCCGCGGGGCCATCCGAGACACCGAGGAGACCATCGAGGGCCGGTGGCTCGAGAAGGCGCAGTCCGGCGCGTTCGGCGACCTGCTCGTGGTGCTGGGCCTGGGCACGTTCGTCGTCGCCCTGGCGGGGTGGCAGCCCAGCCTCCCCCTCGTGGGCGCCGGGCTGCTCCTCTTCGCGGGCGCCTCGGTGGCCGTCCGCTACGCGCTCCAGAAGCGCCGGGGCTGAGCCGTGGAGAACACCATCCCCGACGAGCGTGCCCGCCTCGGCTGGTCGCAGCAGCGGCTCGCCGACGAGCTCGGCGTCTCCCGGCAGACCGTCATCTCCCTCGAGAAGGGCCGCTACGACCCCTCGCTCCCGCTCGCCTTCCGCCTCGCGGCCGTGTTCGGGCGGCGGATCGAGGACCTGTTCACCCCGGACGGCAACGCGGGTTGAGTTGTCGCGGGTCCAGGCGCCCAGCACCCGTGACAAGTCAACCCGCGTTGGGCCCGGGGCGGCGTGGGGCATGAGAGGCTGGGGCCATGGATCGAGAGCTGCGCACCCCTCCGGAGCTGGAGGGCGTGGACTGGCACGACGACGCCCCGCGTCGCCCCCGCCCGATCGTCACCCTGGTGGCGTGGATCGCCATCCTGGGCCTGGTCCTCAGCGTGGGCGCCGGGATCTTCTCCGCCTTCTGACGCGGCACCGCCGGCCGCCGTCCGACGCGCCGCCCCGGCCTCAGCGCACGTCGCCGTTAACGTAGCGCCAGATCCCGTCCTCACGGCGGAACCGGCTGACCTCATGGAGTCGGAACCGCCCCTCGGCCCCCGTGCCGACGGCCACGAACTCCACGGTCCCGGCGTCCTGGAACGGCCCGCCGTCCCGCACGTCCAGCACCGCCAGGCGGGTGAACCGCGGCGCCTGTTCCCCCGCGGCCGGCAGCAGCTCGGCCGCGGTGGGCCGGTGCTCGGGAACCCAGGTCGCGGCGAGGTAGTCGGCCATCGCCTGCGCCTCTGCCGGCCCGGCCTCGCCCAGCCGCGCGAACGCCGTGTACCGGGAGCGCATGAGCGCCTCGGCGGTGGGCGCGGTCAGGGCGCCGTCCTGGGCGAAACGCGCGTGCAGGCGACCGCAGCACGCCGCGAGCCCGGCTCCGGACCCGCAGGGGCAGGGCTCGGGACGGGTCACCGGCGCGGGCGTCCGGTCGCGCGACGCCGGGCGGAGCGGGCCTTGATGCGGCGCACTCCCGTCAGCACGACGCCGGCCGCCGCGGCGAGCAGCGCGGGGCCGAGCGGGCTGATCGGCCGGCGTCGGCCGAGCGGGGACACACGGGTCTGCTGAGGTCTCATGCCGCCAGGCTACGCCGGGCCGGCTGCCGCGTGCCGCCCCCATCACACCCACGATTCCGCGTCCGGGCGGCCGAGTAGACTGGGCGGGCAAGCACGCGGAGCGCCCCGGGCCGGGCGTGAGACGGCATCTACACCGTCCTGCTCCGCGGCATCGTCCCGCACCCAGGAGCGTGTTCATGCCCATCATCGTCGTCGACGTCATGCCCAAGCCCGAGATCCTCGATCCGCAGGGCAAGGCGATCAACGGGGCCCTGCCCCGCCTCGGCTTCACCGAGTTCAGCCAGGTCCGCCAGGGCAAGCGCTTCGAGCTCACCGTGGAGGGCGAGGTCACCGACGAGATCCTCGCCCAGGCGCGCACGGCCGCCGAGGAGATGCTGTCCAACCCCGTCATCGAGGACGTCGTGAACGTGGCCGTCCTGGACGAGGCCGAGGGCGCCCGATGACCGAGCTCCCCCTCATCGGCGACTACTCGACGCCGACGACGCCGCTCAGCGGCGCGCGCATCGGCGTCATCACCTTCCCCGGCACCCTGGACGACGTGGACGCGCTGCGCGCCGTCCGCCTCGCCGGCGCCGAGCCCGTCTCCCTGTGGCACGCCGACGCGGACCCGCAGCGGACGCTCGCCGGCGTGGACGCCGTCGTGATCCCGGGCGGCTTCTCCTACGGCGACTACCTGCGCGCCGGCGCGATCGCGCGCTTCGCCCCCATGATGGACGCGGTGGCGACGGCGGCCGGCGGCCCCGAGGGCGACGCGGACGGCCTGCCGGTGCTCGGCATCTGCAACGGCTTCCAGATCCTCACCGAGTCGCACCTGCTGCCGGGCTCGATGATCAAGAACGACCACCTGCACTTCATCTGCCGCGACCAGGAGCTGGTCGTGGAGAGCACGGACACCGTGTGGACCCGCGACTTCGAGCAGGGCGAGACCATCACCGTGCCGCTGAAGAACCAGGACGGCCAGTACGTGGCGGACGAGACGACCCTCGACGCCCTCGAGGCCGAGGGCCGCGTGGTGTTCCGCTATCAGGGCTGGAACCCGAACGGCTCGCGCCGGGACATCGCGGGCATCGCGAACCCGGCCGGCAACGTCGTCGGCCTGATGCCGCACCCGGAGCACGCCGTGGAGACGGGCTTCGGCCCGGACACCGCCGCCGGCCCCCGCTCCGGCGTGGACGGCCTCGGCTTCTTCACCTCCGTCCTGACCACCCTCGCCAGCCGTGGAGGCCATGCATGAGCCAGCAGTTCAACATCGAGACGGTCGCGGACGCCCAGGCGACGCCGGACGTCGAGCAGCCCTGGGCCGAGCTGGGCCTGAAGGAGAACGAGTACGCCGAGATCAAGAAGATCCTCGGCCGCCGCCCCACCGCGGCCGAGCTGGCCATGTACTCGGTCATGTGGTCCGAGCACTGCTCGTACAAGTCCTCGAAGGTGCACCTGCGCCAGTTCGGCGAGAAGCTCACCGACGAGATGAAGCAGCACATGATGGTGGGCATCGGCGAGAACGCCGGCGTGACCGACCTCGGTGACGGCTGGGCCGTGACGTTCAAGGTCGAGTCCCACAACTCGCCCTCCTACGTGGAGCCCTACCAGGGCGCGGCCACGGGCATCGGCGGCATCGTGCGCGACATCATCTCCATGGGCGCCCGCCCGGTGGCCGTGATGGACCCGCTGCGCTTCGGCGCGATCGACCACCCGGACACCGCCCGCGTGTTCCACGGCGTGGTGGCCGGCATCGGCGGCTACGGCAACTCCCTGGGCCTGCCGAACATCGGCGGCGAGACCCGCTTCGACCCGATCTACCAGGGCAACCCGCTCGTCAACGCCCTCGCGGTGGGCGTCCTCGAGCACGAGGACCTGCGTCTGGCGAACGCCTCGGGCCTGGGCAACAAGGTGGTGCTCTTCGGCGCCCGCACCGGCGGCGACGGCATCGGCGGCGCCTCCGTGCTGGCCTCCGAGTCCTTCGACGGCGACGGCAAGCCCGCCAAGCGCCCCTCGGTGCAGGTCGGGGACCCCTTCTCCGAGAAGGTGCTCATCGAGTGCTGCCTCGAGCTGTTCCGCGACTCCCTCGTCGAGGGCATCCAGGACCTCGGCGCCGCCGGCATCTCCTGCGCCACCTCCGAGCTCGCCTCCAACGGCGAGGGCGGCATGCGCGTGGAGCTGACCGACGTGCTGCTGCGCGACTCCACGCTGACCCCGGGCGAGATCCTCATGTCCGAGTCGCAGGAGCGCATGATGGCCGTGGTGACGCCGGAGAACGTCGCCGCGTTCGAGGCCGTCATGGCCAAGTGGGACGTCGAGTACTCCTGGCTGGGCGAGGTCACCGGCGACGGCCGCCTGATCATCACCTGGGACGGCGAGGTCATCGTCGACGTGGACCCGCGCACCGTGGCCCACGACGGCCCGGTCTACGAGCGCCCGTACGCGCGTCCGGCCTGGCAGGACGAGCTCCAGGCGGACACGTTCCGCTCCTCCGAGGCCGGTCAGGACCTGCCCGCCACGGGCGAGGAGCTGCGCGCCGCCGTCGTGGAGCTGATGAGCTCCCCGAACCTGGCGGACACCTCTTGGATCACCCGCCAGTACGACCGCTACGTCCGCGGCAACACCGCCCTGGCGGCCCCGGACGACGCGGGCGTGGTGCGCGTGGACGAGGAGACCGGCATGGGCGTGGCCCTGGCCACGGACTGCAACGACCGGTTCACCTACCTGGACCCGTACACGGGCGCGCAGGCCTCCCTGGCCGAGGCGTACCGCAACGTCACCACCGCCGGGGCCGTGCCCCTGGCCGTCTCCGACTGCCTGAACTTCGGCTCCCCCGAGGACCCGGACGTGATGTGGCAGTTCGCGGAGGCCGTGCGCGGCCTGGCGGACGGCTGCCAGACCCTCGGCATCCCGGTGACCGGCGGCAACGTGTCCCTGTACAACCAGACGGGCAGCACCCCGATCCACCCCACCCCCACGGTGGCGGTGCTCGGCCAGCTCGACGACGTCCTGCGCCGCACCGCGTCCGGCTTCGCCCCGGACGCGGACGGTCAGGCGATCTACCTGCTGGGCGAGACCGGGGACGAGCTGGACGGCTCCGAGTTCGCGCGCCTGCGCGGCCACCTCGGCGGCCTGCCCCCGAAGGTCGACCTGAAGAAGGAGCGCCTGCTCGGCGAGCTGCTGGTCAACATGTCCCGGGACGGCATGATCGACGCCGCCCACGACGTCTCCGGCGGCGGCCTCGCGGCCACCCTGTCCGAGATGGTGCTGCGCTTCGGCGTGGGCGCCCGCGTGGTGCTGGACGAGGTGCTGCGCCGCGACGGCGTGGACCTGTTCACCGCGCTGTTCTCCGAGACGCAGGCGCGCGCCGTCGTGGCCGTGCCCCGCACCGAGGAGGTCCGGTTCACGGACATGACCACGGCCCGCGGCTACGCGGCCGTGCGCATCGGCGTGGTGGACGCCGACTCCGCGGCCCTCGAGGTCCAGGACGCCTTCACCCTGCCGATCGCGGAGCTGCGCGAGGCCTGGGAGGCCACCCTGCCGAAGCACTTCGGCTGACCCCGTGGCCCCACGGGCCCCGGCACGACGACGGCCGCTCACCCCCGGGGGTGAGCGGCCGTCGTCGTGGGACGGGACGGCGGGGACGAACGCCCCCCGACCCTCGCACGGCCGTGCGCCTCAACCGTTGACGCGGCGGGCTCCGGTGACCAGAGTGATCCCAGGACAGCGCGCCAGCGCGCCGCCCGGCCCGTCCAAGAGGGTCGGCGCGGTCCCGACACACGAAGGAGACCACCCATGCGCCTCATCACCCTGGGCCTCGGCGCCGCACTCGGCTACCTGCTCGGCTCCGCCGAGGGCCGCAAGAACCTCGAGAAGATGACCCAGAACGCCCAGAAGCTCTGGAACGACCCCAAGACCCAGGAGAAGGTCGGCCAGGTCCAGGAGACCGCCCAGCAGAAGTTCGCTGAGGTGAAGAAGTCCGATCCGGTGCAGAAGGCCACGACGAAGGTGGAGGATGCCATGCAGGGCAACGACAAGAAGAACGACGCCCGCGACGACCGCGTGACCGAGTCCAACAACGACAACGTCACCTCGGCGGCCAGCCACGGTGCCGAGCCGGACACCGTCTCGGACCCGTCCACCCCGCTGGGTGACGAGGGTCCGCTGACGCGCTGACCCGCGCAGACACGGCGGCCCGCCTCCCCTCGGGGAGGCGGGCCGCCGTCGTCGTGGGCCGGGTCAGCCGTCCTGCTTCAGGACCTCGTCGGCCGGCGGGGCCTGCACCGGATCCACCTCGCCCATCTCGGAGAGGGTCACCACGGCCTTCGTGCCGGCGGACTCGGTCTCCACGGTGAGCAGGCGGCCGTCCTCCTTGGACACCGTGAACGCGGTCAGCTCCACGCCCTCCTGCGGGCCCGAGACGGGCTCGTCCAGCACGTAGCGGATCGCGTCCTGACCGCTGCGGCGGATGCCGTCCGCGTCCGCCTCGACGTCGTCCAGGCCGCCCGACTCCGGCAGGGAGCCCAGCAGCGAGCTCACCATCGCGCCCATGCCGGTGGCGCGGGGATCGCTCTCGTACGGGGTGGCGGTCCAGCGCTCCACATAGGCGGGGCGGTCCTCGCCGCTCGCGCCGGCGCGCTCCACCGTGAACCGGGAGTACGCGGTGCCGTCCACGATCCGGGACTCGTCCCGGGTGATCAGACCGTCGTCCTGGTACACGGACACGTACCGCATGGACGAGCCGTCCACGGGACCGGAGATGTCCACCGAGTCCGGGACCGCGCGGCCGTTGCTCGGGGCCTCGGACCGCAGCTCGGTGACCATGCGGACGGAGTCGGCCTCCTCGAGCTGGGTGCGGGCGCGGTCCCAGGCGCCGGGGGCGTCGTCGCCCGAGGCGCAGCCGGTCAGCAGCAGGGCGGCCGCCCCGACGGCGGCGAGGGACAGGCCGCGGCGGGTGCGGCGGGTCTGGGTCTGGCGCTGCCTCACTCGGCCACCTCCTCCGGCGCCTCGGCCGGCTCGATCTGGTTCCAGTCGCTCAGGGCGTACTGCTGGGTGGCCCGGCCGTCGTCGACGGTGAGCGCGACCAGCTCGCCGTCGTCGTCCACCGTGAAGGAGTGCACCCGGGTGGCGTCGCCCTCGGCCATCGCCGCGTCGGCGACCTCCTCGGGCACGGCATAGCGGTAGGCCGTGCCGCCGTCCCAGTCGACCTCCTCGGCGCGCACCTCGGCGCCGTCGAGGGCGTCCGCCGCGGGGAGGCCCACCTGGTCGAGGAGGGACTTCAGGGGCGGCTCCTGCCCCTCGCCGGCCGAGACACGGCGCCACTGCGGGTCGGAGTACATCATCTGGACGTCGTCCGGGACGTCGGACCCGTCCACGTCGACCCGGACGAACACGTCCTCGCCGACCTGGCGGGACTCCATGGTGATGTGCGAGTCGCGGCCGACCTGCATGACGCCCTTCGACTCGGCGTCGCCGCCGTCGAGCCGGCCGGCGATGTCCCAGCGGACCGACTGCGGGCCCTGACGGCCGGTGGTGTAGGCGGTCTCGAGTCGGACGGTCTCGGCCTCGTCCAACTGGGTGCGGGCCTGATGCCAGGCCTCCCCCGCCGACTGCGGCTCGGATGCGCACCCGGCCAAGGCCAGGGCGCCCACGACGCCGAGCCCGGCCGCGCGGACGGCACGTCTGCGCTGCATGTTCTCCTCCTGGGGCTGCTGCCGGCCGAGGCAGGGCGCCGCGGCCACTGGCGTCACCCTACCGGCGGCGCAGGGCGAAGGATGCGCCGTGGTGGTTCTGCGGCAGGTGGTCGCCGCGGCCGAAGAGCTTGTGGCGCAGCGTGCCGTCCGTGTACGCGGTCTTGTAGCGGCCGAGCTTCTGCAGCTCCGGCACCACGAACTCCACGACGTCCTCGAAGGTGCCCGGGGTGATGTGGTAGGCGAGGTTGAAGCCGTCCACGTCGGTCTCGTCGGCCCACTCGACGAGCTGGCGGGCCGCGGACTCGCCGCCGCCCACGATCACGGGGCCGAAGCCGCCGATGCCCACCCACTCGGCGAGCTTGCGCACGGTCCACTCCTCGTCCGTGCCGGAGGCCTTCTGGAAGGTCTCCACGGCGGACTGGATGGCGTTCGACTTCACGTCCCCGATCGGCTCGTCCAGGTCGTACTGGGACAGGTCGATGCCCATCCAGCCGGACATGAGCACGAGGCCGCCCAGCGGGTCCACGTACTGCGCCAGGTCGTCGTACTTGGCCCGCGCGTCCTCGTCGGTGGCCCCGGTGACGATCGTCTGCATCGCGAAGATCTTCACGTCGTACGGGTCACGGCCGGCGTCCACCAGGGCCTGGCGGATCTTCTTCACGGTGGCGGCCGCCAGCTCCTTCGTGGGGGAGTTGATGAACACGGCCTCGGCGTGCTTGCCGGCGAAGGCGCGGCCGCGCGTCGAGGCGCCGGCCTGGTAGATCACGGGGGTGCGCTGCACGGACGGCTCGGTGACGGCGTGGCCGGGGACCTTGAACCACTTGCCCTCGTGGGCGATGTCGTGGACCTTGGCCGGGTCCGCGAACACGCCGGACTCCTTGTCGTAGACGACGGCGTCGTCCTCCCACGAGCCCTCGAGGAGCTTGTAGACGACGTCGAGGTACTCGTCGGCGTGCTCGTAGCGCTCGTCGTGCTCCATCTGGTCGTCCTGGCCCATGTTCTGGGCGGCGGAGGGCAGGTAGCCGGTGACCACGTTCCAGCCCACGCGGCCGCCCGTGAGGTGGTCGAGCGTGGCGAGGCGGCGGGCGAACGGGTAGGGGTGCTCGTAGGCGGTGCCGGCGGTGACGCCGAAGCCGAGGTGCTCGGTGACCGCGGCCATCGCGGAGACGAGCAGGAACGGGTCGTTCACGGGGGTCTGCGCGCCGGTCTTGATGGCGGCCTCGGAGGTGCCGCCGTACACGGAGTACGGGCCGAGGACGTCGGCGATGAACAGGCCGTCGAACAGGCCCTTCTCCAGCGTCTGCGCCAGGTGCGTCCAGTAGCCCAGGGTGTTGTAGTCGCGGGCGTGGTCGTCGGGGTGACGCCAGAGCCCCGGGGACTGGTGGGCGACGCAGTTCATGTCGAATGCGTTGAAGAGGATCTCGCGGTGCTCGTCCGGGCGGGTGGGTGCTCCGGCCCCGGCGTTCTCGGCGGTGCTCATGGGTCTCCTTTCCAGGGCCGCCCGGTCGCAGGGGCGCGGCCGGGCGGGCGACGGTTCCGCACCATGCAACGCTGACGCGGCCGGCGGTGGAAGCCGGTCCGGCCCAGGGGTTCATGACGGCCCCGCCGGGCCCGGCCACGCGTCCGGCGCCCGGTTCGTGACATGCCCTGACCGTGACGGAGGACACGTCCGCGGGTGGCGGCCCCGTTGCGGCCCAGCGGCACCCCAGCGCTGAGCCAGAGAAATCTGCTGCCTCCACCCTGCAGAGACGACCGAAACGTCTGGCTCGGCGCTGGGCTCGGGCCGTGACGGCCGGCCGGGCCAGGACCGGCGGCGCCCCCGGTGTGACGCCCGTGTGACCCTCCGGCGCCGGCGGCCGGGCGACCGCGCGGCCGACCGGGCCCGCGGTGGTCTACTGGCATCCGTATCCGTCCGGCGCCGACACCGACGACGAAGCGACGATGGGAGCCCTCCATGAGCGTGCACGCGCCTTCCCGTGCCACCGCCTCCACCCCGGTCCGGGACGAGGACCGCCACAGCCTCGACGTCGTCTTCCGCGGCGTCGGGCGCACGTTCCCCACCGCGGACGGACCACGCGTCGTCCTGCGCGACGTGGACCTGACCGTGGCGCCCGGCGAGGTGCTCGCCGTGATCGGCGCCTCCGGCTGCGGCAAGTCCACGCTGCTGCGCGCCGTGGCCGGCCTGGACCCGGACTTCGACGGGGAGCTGCTGATCGACGGCTCGCCCGTGCGCCCCTACGACGAGCGCACCGCCGTCGGCTTCCAGGAGCCGCGCCTGCTGCCCTGGCGCACCCTGCGCCGCAACGTGGAACTCGGCCTGCCCCGGGAGCTGGACCGCGCCGCGGGCCGGGCCCGCGTGCAGGAGCTGCTCGAGCTCGTGGGCCTCGCGCCCTTCGCGGAGCACCGCCCCCGGGAGGTCTCCGGCGGCATGGCCCAGCGGGCCTCGCTCGCCCGCGCCCTGGCGCGCCGCCCCGGCGTGCTGCTGCTCGACGAGCCCTTCGGCGCCCTCGACGCCCTGACGCGCCTGAAGATGCAGGACCTGCTGCTGGACGTGCACGCCGCCACCGGCACCACCGTCCTGCTCATCACCCATGACGTGGAGGAGGCCCTGCAGCTCGCCGACCGCGTGCTGCTGCTCGCCCGTGACGTCCCCGCGCCCGACGGCGTGGCCCGCCCCGGAGCGACCGTGGGGCGGATCGTGGACGTGCCGGGGGCCCGCCCCCGCGACCGCGCGGACACCCGCCTGGCCCGGCTGCGCTCCGAGCTCCTCGAGGGCCTCGGCGTCGAGAGCCACGCCCGATGAGCGGCGCCGGCTCCGCACGCCTGACCCGTCGCACGGCGCTCGGCCTGCTGGCCGCGTCCCTGCCCCTGGGCCTGAGCGGATGCGTCCTGCAGGGTGAGGCGGGGGCCGGGCCGGTGAACGGCCCGGACACGCTGAGCATCGACTACGCCACCTACAACCCGCTCTCCCTCGTGATCCGCCACCAGGGATGGCTGGAGGAGACGCTCGCGCCCCGCGGCGTCCGGGTGAACTGGGTGTTCTCCGCCGGCTCCAACAAGGCCAACGAGCTCCTGCGCTCGAACTCCGTGGACATCGGGTCGACGGCCGGCTCCGCCGCGCTGCTGAACCGGGCCAACGGAGCGCCCACGCGCATCGTGGGCATCGCCTCCCGACCGGAGTGGTCCGCGCTCATGGTCCCGCCCGGCTCGGACATCACGGACGTCGCCCAGCTCGCGGGCCGCACGGTGGCCGCCACGCGCGGGACGGACCCGTACTTCTTCGCCGTGCAGGCGCTCGAGGCCGCCGGGGTGGACCCGGCCGACGTCGAGATCCAGAACCTGCAGCACGCCGACGGCCGCGCCGCCCTCGCCGGCGGATCGGTGGCCGCGTGGTCCGGGCTCGACCCGATCATGGCCAAGGCCGAGGCCGAGGGCGCCCGCTTCCTGTACCGGGACCTCGCCCTGAACACGTTCTCCGTCCTCAACGCCACGGAGTCCTTCCTCGAGGAGGACCCGGAGACCGCCCAGACCGTCCTGGACACGTACGAACGCGCCCGCGCCTGGGCGCTCGAGCACCCGGACGAGACCGTCGGGATCCTGGCCGAGGCCGCGAAGATCTCTCCCGACGTCGCCCGCACCGTGATCCTCGAACGCACCAACGCGGACGTCAGCCCCGTGCCGGGCCAGGAGCTGCTCGACGCCCTGACGGGGGTCGGACGGATCCTGGTCGGCACCGGGTCCGTCGACTACCAGCACCAGGTGGACGCCGCGCTGGCGAGCATCCTGGACACCCGTTTCGCCGAGGAGGCCATCCGATGAGCACCGCCCTGACCACCCCCGCCGCGACGACGGGCCCCGAGGCGCGCGAGCGGTCGGGTCACGACGACGGCGACACAGGGGCGCGCCGACGGCAGCGGCCCCGGGTGCTGGACCGGCCCGGCGCCCGGGCGGTGGTGGGGCTGGCCGCGCCCGCTGTCCTCCTGGTGCTGTGGTGGGCGGTGACGGCCGCCGGGCTGCTCTCCGCGGTGCAGCTGCCCTCCCCCGGCGCGGTGCTCAGCGCCGGCGTCAACCTGCTGGAGCGGGGCGACCTGTGGCTGCACGTGGGGATCTCCACCCAGCGCGTGCTGCTGGGCTTCCTGCTCGGCGCCGCGCTCGGGCTGGCCGTGGGGTCCGCGCTCGGGCTGTCCCGGTGGGCGGACGCGCTGTTCGCCCCGCTGATCGGGGCGCTGCGCGCGGTGCCCTCGCTGGCCTGGGTGCCGCTGCTGATCCTCTGGATGCAGATCGGCGAGGAGTCCAAGGTCACCCTCATCGCGATCGGCGCGTTCTTCCCGGTGTTCACCACCGTCTACGCCGCCCTGCGCCATGTGGACCCGCACCTGGTGGAGGCCGGTCGGGCCTTCGGCTACCACGGGCTGTCCCTGCTGCGGACGGTGCAGCTGCCCGCCGTGGTGCCGGCCGTGTTCTCCGGCCTGCGGCTGGCCCTGGCCCAGGCCTGGCTGTTCCTGGTGGCCGCGGAGCTGATCGCCTCCTCGATGGGCCTGGGCTTCCTGCTCACCGACTCGCAGAACAACGGACGCACGGACCGCCTGATCCTGGCGATCATCCTGCTCGCCGTGCTCGGCAAGCTCACCGACTGGCTGCTCGGCCTGCTGGAGCGCCGGGCCCTGCGCCGCTGGGCCTGAGCCCGGCACGTCCGGCCGCCCGGTCGTCGGGTCAGTCCCCCTCGGGGACCTCGCCGGCCGACGTGTAGGCGGTCGGCGGGGTGCCGTTCACGAGCCAGTCGCCGGCCATGCGCACCTTGAACGCCGCCGGGTCGTGGGTGGCGAGGGTGCGGGCGTTGCGCCAGTGCCGGTCGAGCCGCAGCGTGGCCGACGTCGCCGACGCGCCGAGCGTGTCGAAGATGCGGGTGCACACCTCGAGGACGGCCTCCGGCACCACGGCCTGGGCCCGGTACGCGGCCGCCATCGCCTCGGCGGACGCCGCCACGACGTCGGCCTCCGCCGGGCCGGCCCCGTCGGCGCCGTCCTGCCCCTCGTCGAGCAGCCGCCCGATCTCGCGCACCATCAGCTCGGCCGCGGCCTGCCGCCCGGCCAGCTGCCCCATGATCTCGAGGAGCTGCGGGTCGTCCTTGGGCAGCGCGGCCGTGCCGGTGTTGAAGGTGCGGCGCCGCTGCCGCAGCAGCTGCGTGCCCTCCGTGAGCGCCGCCCGGCCGATCCCGGCCTGCAGCGCCAGCAGGGTCGCCTCCATGAGCACGGGCACGGGCCCGTCCTGCCGCGGCACCTCGAGCAGCTCCTCGGCCGCGGCGTCGTCGAGCACCACGGACCCGGTGGCGGTCAGGCGCTGGCCGAAGCCGTCCCAGTCGTCCTTGATGCCCACGCGCGGCTGACGCACGCGCACGACGGCGACGGCCCGGTCCGGCTCGCGGACCGCGCCCCCGGCCCGCTTCGAGTTCCGGCGCGAGACGAGGTCCGCCCCCTCGATGCCCACGGTCGCGGCGGTCCACGTGGCGAACGCCGAGCCGGTCGCGTAGTACTTCTGCCCCCGCACGACCCAGGTGCCGCCCTCGTCCCGGCTGGCCAGGGTGGCGGCACGGCCCGGCGCGGCCCCGCCGGCGCGTTCGGCCAGGGCGGAGCCGGCCCAGTCCCCGTCGACGATGTGCCGCAGCCACCGCTCCCGGCGGGCGGGCGCCTGGTCCATGGCCGTGGCGATGAACACGAGGTGGGAGCGCCAGACGTGCGCGGTGTTCACATCCCGGGCGGCCAGGTCCATGAGCAGGCGCAGCACGGTCTCGCTGCCGCCGCCCTCGCCGCCCGCGTCCACGGGGACGCCGACCTTGCCGAACCCGGCGGCCTGCAGCTCCCCGAGGGCGGCGAACGGCAGGTGCCGGCCCGCCTCGCGGGCCCGCTCGCCGTGGGCGACGGAGTCGAAGGCGTCGGCGTACCGGGCGGCGAGGGTGGCGTAGGTGGTCATGGACCTACTCTGACACGCGCGGGCGGCCCGGCGGCCGGGGCGCCCCGGCCGTGGGACGGGGTCCACACCGGCCGCCGTCGCCCTGGCCCGCGCCGGGCGCGCGCGGGGGTCCGGCGGGCCGAGCATGACCGCCGGTGACGACGGCGGGCGCGGCGCCGTCGTCGGCGTCCCTACCCTGGTCGGACCCGCCGACCAGGAGGAACCGCCGCCCATGACGCCCACCGAGGACCCCGCCCGCCCCGACCCGGCCGAGGAGGGCGCCTCCGGGGCCGTCCGCGGACCGAACGACGGCGTGCCCGCCGCGGCCCTCGCCACGCTGCCCGGCCCCCTCCCGCAGGCGCTCGTCGACGCCGCCGACCCGGACGTCCACCCCGGCCGCCCGGCGGACCGGCTGCACGGCGGGCGCGGCGACGGCCGCCCGGTGGCCGAGGCGGACCGGCTCGCGTTCTGGGAGGCGGCCGGCCGACGTCTGAGCTGGGAGCGACCCTTCACCCGGACGCGCTCCCTCACCGCCCCGGACCCGGCCGCCGAGCGCGGCCCGGAGATCCGCTGGTACGAGGACGGCACCCTGAACGTGGCCGTGAACTGCGTGGACCGGCACGTGGCGGCGGGGCGCGGGGAGAAGGTCGCCCTGTACTTCGAGGGCGAGCCCGGCGACCGCCGCGCCGTCACCTACGCGCAGCTGCAGCGCGAGGTCGCCCAGGCCGCGAACGCCCTCGAGGAGCTGGGCATCGAGGCGGGCGACCGCGTCGTCGTGTACCTGCCCGTGCTCGTGGAGACGATCGTCATCACGCTGGCGTGCGCGCGGATCGGCGCCGTGCACTCACTCGTGTTCGGCGGGTTCTCCGCGGAGGCGCTGCGGTTCCGCGTCGAGGACACGGGCGCCAAGCTGCTCGTCACCACCGACGGCCAGTTCCGCCGCGGCGCCGCCGTCCCCGTGAAGGCCAACGCGGACGAGGCCGTGTCCGGGGACAACGCGATCGAGCACGTCCTCGTCCTGGACCGCACGGGCCACCGGGACATCCCGTGGACCGAGGGCCGGGACCTGTGGTGGCACGACGTCGTGGACCGCCAGCCGGACACCCACACCCCGCGCGCCTTCGACGCGGAGCACCCGCTGTTCATCATGTACACCTCCGGCACCACGGGACAGCCCAAGGGGCTCGTGCACACCTCGGGCGGGTACCTCGCCGCGGCCTCGTGGACGCACGACTTCCTGTTCTCCCACCCGGACCCGGCACGGCGCGACGACGACGTCCACTGGTGCACCGCGGACCTGGCCTGGGTCACCGCGCACACCTACGAGATCTACGGTCCGCTCTCGAACGGGGTCACGCAGGTGATCTACGAGGGCGTGCCGAACGCCCCGCACCCGGGCCGGCACTTCGAGGTGATCGAGCGCTACCGGGTGACGAGCTACTACACGGCGCCCACCCTGATCCGCTCGCTCAAGGGCTGGCATCCGGACGGGATCCCGGCGCACGCGGACGGCGGCCCGGACCTGTCCTCGATCCGCCTGATCGGCACCGTGGGCGAGTCCGTGAACCCGGAGGCCTGGACGTGGGCCCGCACCCAGATCGGCCGGGACACCCCGGACCTGCCGATGGTGGACACGTGGTGGCAGTCCGAGACGGGCGCCACCGTGCTCTCCCCCCGCCCCACGGACACGGCCTTCAAGCCGGGCTGCGGCTCCCGGCCCCTGCCGGGGGTGGACGTGGCCGTGGTCGACGACGACGGCGCCCCCACGCCCGAGGGCCTGCAGGGCCGGATCGTGGTCACCCGCACCTCGCCGTCGATGGCCCGGACCGTGTGGCGGAACCCGGCCCGCTACTTCCACTCGTACTGGGAGGACTACGCGGACCAGGGCGAGGCGGGCTGGTTCCTCGCCGGCGACGGCGCCAAGCGGGACGAGGACGGCGACGTCTGGATCCTCGGGCGCGTGGACGACGTCATCAACATCTCCGGGCACCGGCTGAGCACCATCGAGATCGAGTCCGCCCTCGTGGCGCACCCGGAGGTGATCGAGGCGGGGGTGTGCCCCGTGCCGCACGAGACCACCGGGCACGCCGCCGTCGCCTTCGTCGTGGCGCACGAGAGCTGGCTGGCCGGCGACGACGGCCCCGGCGCCTCCGCCGCCGACCGCGCCGAGGAGCTGCGGCGGCACGTGGGGCGGGTGATCGGGCCGGTGGCCAAGCCCGCCGAGGTGGTCTTCGTCCCCGACGTGCCCAAGACCCGTTCGGGCAAGATCATGCGGCGGCTGCTGACGCAGCTGCACCAGGGCACCGCGCTCGGGGACACCACGAGCCTGCAGAACGAGCCGTGCGTCGGGCAGATCGCCGAGGTGCTCCGGGCCGGCCGCCGCGCTCAGGACGCCGGCACCGGCGCCGTCCGCAGCGCCAGCTCGGCCAGCACCTGAGCGGCCCGCGGCACCACGGCGTCGTCGAACACGGCCTGCGGGGAGTGGTTGACCGGGGCCTCGTCCGGGTCCACGCCCTCCGGGACCGCCCCGAGCAGGACGTAGGCGCCGGGCACCCGCTGGAGGACCTCGGAGAAGTCCTCGCTGCCGGGCTCGGGCTCGGGCAGCTCCCGGTAGGCGTCGGCCCCGTAGAGGTCCTCCACGACCCCGCGGACGAAGGCCACCGCGTCCGCGTCGTTGGCCGTCACCGGGAACGCGCAGTCCGTCCGGACCTGTGCGCTCATGCCGTGCGCCGCGGCGATCCCGTGCACCATGCGCTCCACGGCCGCGCGCAGCCGGGCGCGGGCGTCCGCGGAGAAGGTCCGCAGGGTGAGGGCGAGGGTGGCGCTGTCCGGGATGATGTTGGCCGCCGTGCCCGCGCTCAGGTGCCCGACGGTCGCGACCACCGGGTCGAAGGCGTCGAACTGCCGGGTGACCACGGACTGCAGCGCCAGCACCATCTCGGCGGCCACGGGCACCGGATCCTGGGCCAGGTGCGGCACCGAGCCGTGCCCGCCTCGACCGTGCACCGTCACCACCAGGTCGTCGCAGCCGGCCTGGATCGCCCCCGGGCGGCTGAGCAGGACGCCGCGCGGGTACGTGCCCGAGGAGACATGGATCGCGTAGGCGGCGTCCACCGGTCGCCCGGCCGCCTCCAGCAGCCCCTCCTGGATCATGTGCAGGGCGCCGCCGCCGGTCTCCTCCCCGGGCTGGAACATGGCCACCACGTCGGCGGTGAGCTCCCCGCGACGGCGCACCAGCCACGCCAGCGCGCCGTAGAGGCCGGCGGTGTGCAGGTCGTGGCCGCAGGCGTGCATGGTGCCCGGCACGGAGGGGGCGTACTCCAGCCCGGTCTCCTCCGTGACGGGCAGGGCGTCCATGTCCCCCCGCAGCAGCACGACCGGCCGCCGGGCCCCCTCCGGCAGCGGGGCCCCGCCGCGCAGCACCACGACGACGGAACTCAGCGCCCGGCCGACGCCCGCCTCCAGCGCGGGGCGGCCGGTGGCGGCATCCTCCCCCGCCTCAGCGCGCAGGGCCTCGAGCCGCTCGAGGACGGCGGCCTGGGTGCGGGGCAGGTGCAGGTCCAGCTCCGGATGCCCGTGGAGGAGGCGGCGGAAGGCGATCGCCTCCCGGGCGATGTCCTCCGGCAGGTCCGGGGCGAGGGCGTTCGCGGGCGGGGTGGGGGCGGTGCGGTCCATCAGGACATCATGCCGTGGCGGCCCGCCGGCCCACCCGGATCGCGCAGCGGGTCAGCCGGCCAGCTCCTGCAGCTCGGCCAGGTCGAAGACGTCCTCCTTGGCGGGGGCCTCGGGCGCCTCGACCGCGTTCCACTCGGTGAAGGTGGCGTTCGCGTCCACGTCCTCGTCCTCCGAGTTCACGTCCTCGAGACGGTAGAGGGTCGTGCTCTCCGGGTCGATCAGCATCGTCCGGCCGAACTCGTGGTGCTCCTCGGGCAGCGCGTACTTGAGGTACTTCCTGCCCTCGAGCTCCACCTCCTCGGCCTTCAGGTCCTTGCCGTCGAAGGCGTCCGCGGCGGGCATGTCCTCCTCGAGGTCGGACATGATCTCCTGGAGTGAGATGTCCATCTGCGCGGCCTGATCGGCGCTCGTCTTGATCCAGCGGTCGCCCACGAGGGTGGAGAACATGCCCATCTCCTGGGGCAGGTCGTCACCGTCGGCCTTGAGCTTGAAGAACACGTCGGCGTCCCGGCGCAGGACCTCGATGTCCATGGTGGCCGCCCCCATGTCCATGTTCATGGTGCCCTTGAGGTGGGAGTCGTCGGTGGCGCCGGCGAGGTCCACGTTCGCGGACTGGATGGCGTCCGTGCCCAGGGAGGCGGAGGGCGACGCCGAGGCCGACGCGTCGTCCTTGTCCTCCTCCTTGTCGGCGGCGGTGCCCTCCATCCTCAGGCGCAGGCTCTCGGCATCCACGACCTTCTGGCGGATCTCGGGCCAGCTCTCGTCCAGCGTCGGGTCGGAGGCGCAGCCGGTGAGCAGCAGACCGGAGGCGGCGAGCATGCCGACGGCGAGGCGTGCGGGCGTCTTCATGGGGACTCCTTCACAGAGGTGCGGACGTGCCGGCGGCCGGGCACCGCCGGACGATGACCCCTCGACCGTCTCACGTCACCCCTGGCCCGTCAGGCCCTGAGGGGCGGCGAAGCTGCTGCTGTGCCGAACCTGTGCGGGTCAGCCGCCGGTGGCGCCGTCCTCGAAGATCTGCCCCACCGGGGTCTGCTTCTCCGCCTGGAACACATCCTCGGCACGGCCGTAGGCCCAGTACGCGCTCACCGACAGCTGTCGCCGGTCCACGCCGCGCACGTCCGTGAGGTACGCCCGGACGCGCTTGACCTGCTCCCGCTCGCCGTGCACGAACGCGTGCACCCGTCCGTCCCGCCACGCCGCGTCCTCGACGGCGGCGGCGAACCGCGTCGTCTCCGGGGTGAAGGGGCCGCCGCGGTGCAGCCAGCGCACCTCGACGCCGGCCGGCGCGGTCAGGGGCACCTCGTCCCCGGCGTCGGTCACCTCGATCAGCGCGACGCCGGCCGCCGCGGCGTCCGTGGCGGCGAGGTCCTCGAGGGCGGCGGCGATCGCCGGCAGGGCGGCCTCATCGCCGGCGAGCAGGTGCCAGTCGGCGGTGGGGTCGGGCCGGTAGGCGCCGCCGGGACCCAGGAACGCGACCTGCTGCCCCACCGGCTCGGACGCCGCCCACGCCCCGGCCAGGCCGCCGTCGTGCCCGGGGGCGGCGCCGTCGTCGGACGCGCCGTGGACCACGAAGTCGACGTCCATGGTGCGGGCGGCCGCGTCCATGCGGCGCACCGTGTAGGTGCGGCGGACCGGCAGCTGCTCCGGGGCGAGACGCTCGCGGAGGGCGTCCAGGTCGTACGGGGGCTCGAGGCCGAGCGCGGGGTCGGCGAAGAGCAGCTTCACGTACTGGTCCGTGGCGCCCTTCTCCGCCCAGCGGGCGTGGACGGCGTCGAACTGCTCGCCGCCGAGGGTCAGGCGCACGAGGTGCGGGGTGAGCCGGCGGGCGGCCACCACGGTGAGGACGGTCTGGGGCCGGGCCATGCGGGCCTCCTGGGGTCGGGGCGGGTTCTGCGCGGGCGCGCGTCCCCCACTCTCCCACGACGAGGCGGATTAGCGCACGTCAGCGTGATGTTTTCCGCGGCCTCGGGGTCAGCGGAACCGGGCCCCCCGGTGGTCCTCCGGCAGCAGCGGTCCCGCGCCGGCCGGGGCCGGGGTGGCGCGGCGCGCCCCTAGGCTGAGCCCGTGCGTCTCGTCCTGCTCGTCCTGCTCTCGCTGCTGAGTCAGCAGCTCGG
>ERZ1023242.112-NODE-112-length-21154-cov-4.988909_pt1 | contig 21154 bp, 19 predicted proteins | sample MGYA00520875_ERZ1023242 | MGnify/ENA primary metagenome ERZ1023242 (study PRJEB32759, sample SAMN07749884) | skin metagenome | biome: transportation; feature: city; material: polyester macromolecule | host: Homo sapiens | place: Hong Kong:ISLAND line | collected... | reverse complement strand
CGCTTGATGGGAGCGTAGAGCTCGGTTTCCCTGATTCGCGCCGCCATGCATGATTGATAGCACAGCGTGCAACCTCACCCCCAGTCGAGCACCACCTTGCCGCTTTGGCCCGAACGCATGATTGCGAACCCGTCCTTGAAATCCTCGGCGGAAAAGCGGTGCGTGATGACTTGCGACACGTCGAGCCCGTTCTCCAGCATGGCGATCATCTTGTACCAGGTCTCGAAGATCTCCCGGCCGTATACGCCCTTGATGGTAATCGCCTTGAAGACGATGCGGGACCAATCGACCGGCGACTTGCCCGGCGGAATGCCGAGCATGGCGATGTGGCCGCCCATCACAAGGGCTTCGACCATCTGGTCGAGCGCGGCTTGCGATCCGCTCATTTCGAGCCCGACATCGAAGCCTTCCTTCATGCCCAGACCATCGGCGACCGATTGGAGATCGGTCTCGGCCACGTTCACCGGCACCACGTCGGCGACCCCGACCCCCAGTGAGGGCTCCGCTCCCGCGCGGCAGGCCTCCCAGGACGCCCCGGCGCGGTCGCAGAAGCCGGCCCCCACCCCGGGCCCTGCCCCGAGCCCGAAGTCCGCACGTCCGGGCAACAACCCGTTCGCCCCCTCGCAGGGCATGCGCTCCGGTCGTGAGGACCGCGCGCCTCGTCCGGGCGGCCCCCGTCCGCCGGCCGGTGCCGGCGGTCCCCGTCCGGGCGGTCCGCGCCCGGCCGCGGGCGCCGGCGGTCCCCGCCCCGGTGGGCCGCGTCCGAACCCGGGCATGATGCCCAAGCAGATCACCCCGGCCCCGCAGCCGGCCCGCGGCCGTGGCCGTCCGGGCGGCGGCCCCGGCGGCGGTCCGGGTCGTCCCGGCGGCCCGGGCGGCCGTGGCGGTCGAGGCAACGCCCAGGGCGCCTTCGGGCGCGGCGGCGGCCCGCGCAAGGGACGCAAGTCGAAGCGCGCGAAGCGCCAGGAGTTCGAGCAGCAGCACACGCGTGAGATCGGCGGCGTCAAGGTCCCCAAGGGCGACGGCACCACCGTCCTGCGCCTGCGCCGCGGTGCGTCCCTGGCCGACTTCGCCGAGAAGATCCGCGCCGACGTCGCCGACCTGGTGAAGGTGCTCTTCACCCTCGGCGAGATGGCCTCGGCCAACCAGTCCCTCGACGAGGAGACCTTCCAGCTGCTCGGCGACGAGCTGGGCTACAAGGTCCAGATCGTGTCCCCGGAGGACGAGGACAAGGAGCTGCTGGAGGCCTTCGACATCGACCTCGAGGCCGAGGAGGCCAACGAGGACGAGGCCGACCTCGAGCCGCGCCCCGCGGTCGTCACCGTCATGGGCCACGTGGACCACGGCAAGACGCGTCTGCTGGACGCCATCCGCTCCTCGAACGTCATCGAGGGCGAGGCCGGCGGCATCACCCAGCACATCGGCGCCTACCAGGTGCCCGTGGAGCACGAGGGCGAGCAGCGTCGCCTCACCTTCATCGACACCCCGGGTCACGAGGCGTTCACCGCCATGCGTGCCCGCGGTGCGAAGGTCACCGACATCGCCGTGCTGGTGGTGGCGGCCGACGACGGCGTCATGCCGCAGACCGTCGAGGCGCTCAACCACGCCCAGTCGGCCGGCGTGCCGATCGTGGTGGCGGTCAACAAGATCGACAAGGACACCGCCGCCCCGGACAAGATCCGCGGTCAGCTCACCGAGTACGGCCTCGTGCCCGAGGAGTACGGCGGCGACACGATGTTCGTGGACGTCTCCGCGCGCAACAACATCAACATCGACCAGCTGCTCGAGGCGATCCTGCTCACCGCGGACGCCGCCCTCGAGCTCACGGCGAACCCGCACAAGGCCGCCCGAGGCGTGGCCATCGAGGCCAACCTCGACAAGGGCCGCGGCGCCGTCGTCACCGTGCTGGTGCAGACCGGCACGCTGCGCGTGGGCGACACCATGGTGGTGGGCTCCGCCCACGGCCGTGTGCGCGCCATGTTCGACGAGAACGGCAACGCCGTGGAGGCGGCCGATCCGTCGCGTCCCGTCCAGGTGCTCGGCCTGTCCTCGGTGCCGCGCGCCGGCGACTCGTTCCTCGTCACCGACGACGAGCGCACCGCCCGCCAGATCGCGGAGCGGCGCGAGGCGGCGGACCGCAACGCCCAGCTGGCCAAGCGCCGCAAGCGCATCACCCTGGAGGACTTCGACCAGGCCGTGGCCGAGGGCAAGCTGGACACGCTCAACCTCATCATCAAGGGCGACGCGTCCGGTGCCGTCGAGGCGCTGGAGGACTCGCTGCTCAAGATCGAGGTCGGCGAGGACGAGGTGCAGCTGCGCGTCATCCACCGCGGCGTCGGCGCCATCACGCAGAACGACGTGAACCTGGCGACCGTGGACAACGCCATCATCATCGGCTTCAACGTGCGCCCCGCCGAGCGGGTCGCCGACCTGGCCGACCGCGAGGGCGTGGACATGCGCTTCTACAGCGTGATCTACGACGCGATCGACGACATCGAGAACGCGCTCAAGGGCATGCTGAAGCCGGAGTACGAGGAGGTCGAGCTCGGCTCGGCCGAGGTCCGCGAGGTGTTCCGCTCCTCCAAGTGGGGCAACATCGCCGGTTCGCTCGTGCGCTCGGGCCTCATCCGCCGCAACGCCCAGGCCCGCCTGGTGCGCGACGGCGTGGTGGTCTCCGATCACCTCAGGATCGAGTCGCTGCGCCGCTTCAAGGACGACGCCACGGAGGTCCGCGAGGGCTACGAGTGCGGCATCGGCCTGGGCAGCTTCAACGACATCAAGGAGGGCGACGTGATCGAGACCTTCGAGATGCAGGAGAAGCCGCGCGTCTGACGGCCGGGGCGGGGGCCCGCACGGGCCCCCGCCCTCCGCGTCCCACCCTCTGAACCATCACCACCGGAAGGAACCGCACCATGGCCGATCCGGCACGCGCCGGCCGCCTGGCCCAGCGCATCAAGGTCCTCGTGGCCGAGGCGCTGCGCCGCGGCGTCAAGGACGACCGCGTGGAGCCCGTCACCGTGACGGAGGTCCGCGTGACCAACGACCTGCAGCACGCCACCGTCTACTACACCGTCCTGGGCGACGAGGCCACGGTGGCCGCCGCCCACGAGGGAATCCAGGACAACCGCGGCATCCTGCGCCGCGAGGTGGGCCGCGGGCTCACCATCCGCCTGGTGCCCACGCTCGAGTTCGTGGCGGACACCGTCCCCGAGGCGGCCGCACACCTGGAGGACGTCCTCCGCGTGGCCAAGGAGCGGGACGCCGAGCTGGCGAAGGCGCGCGAGGGCGCGTCGTACGCCGGTGACGCGGACCCGTACCGCACCGCGGAGCCGGACGCCGACGCCGACGACGCCCCGCGCGCCTGAGGCCCGCGGCACGGTGAGCGCACGCAGCACCGGGGGACAGGCCCCCGACGCGCCGGGAACGGAGGCGTCGGGGGTCGTCCTCGTGGACAAGCCGCAGGGGTGGACCTCGCACGACGTCGTCGGGCGGGTCCGCCGGCTGGCGGGCACCCGCAAGGTGGGCCACGCCGGCACCCTGGACCCCATGGCCACGGGCCTGCTCGTGGTCGGCGTCAACAAGGCCACGCGCCTGCTGACCGCCATCACGGGCACGGACAAGACGTACACGGCCACGATCCGGCTCGGGCAGTCGACCGTCACGGACGACGCGGAGGGCGAGGTCGTGCAGACCCGGCTGGCCAACGCCGTCACGCCCGAGCGCGTCGCCGAGCAGGTCGCCGCCCTGACGGGCGAGATCCTGCAGGCGCCCTCGGCCGTCTCCGCCGTCAAGGTGGCGGGCCGGCGCGCCTACGATCGCGTCCGCGCGGGAGAGGACGTCACCCTCGACGCCCGCCCCGTCACCGTGCACGAGTTCACGGTGCACGAGCTGCGCCGGCTCGACGGCGGCCGGCTGGTCGACCTCGACGTCACCGTGCGCTGCTCCTCCGGGACCTACATCCGGGCGCTCGCCCGCGACCTGGGCGAGGCCCTCGAGACCGGCGGGCACCTCACGGCGCTGCGCCGCACCGCCGTCGGCCCGTTCGACGTGGCCGACGCGCTCTCGCTCGAGGCCCTCGCGGAGCGCTTCGCGATGACCGAGCTCTCCGAGGCCGCCGCCGGGCTCTTCCCGGTGCGCGAGCTGACGGAGCACGAGGCCCACGAGCTCGCCTTCGGGCGGGTCGTGGCGCCCACCGGCACGGGTGAGACGCTCGTCGCCGGGCGCGCGCCGGACGGCCGCGTCATCGCCCTCGTCTCCGACGTGCGCCGCCGCGGCGCCGACGTCGCCAAGCCCCAGCTCGTGTTCGCCCCGGCCGAGGGGCCGGGACAGGGAAGGACCGCATGATCCTCGACGCCTGGTTCTGGACGGGACTGGTGATCGGTGCCGTCTCGTTCGTGGTCTGCGTGGTGATGACGGCGATCCGCCGCCACCCCGCGGACGCCTCGATCCTCTCGGTGGCCGCCGTCGAGCTGTTCACGCTCGTCTACGCGGCGGCCGCCGCCGTCCGCCAGCTCGGCGGGGACACCCTGAACGGCCCCGGCTGGGAGTTCTGGGGCTACATCCTCACCGCCCTGATCGTGCCGGTGATCGCCGTGGGCTGGGCCGTCACGGACAAGACCCGGTGGTCCAACCTCGTGCTGGCCGTGGTCGGGCCCACGATCGCCGTGATGCTGCATCGCATGCAGGTCATCTGGTTCGGGCAGTGGTGAGGAGGATGGACATGGCACCCAGCGACGGCGCCCCCGCGCGCAACCAGGGTCTCGGCCGGATCATCGTCATGGTCTACGCGGTGTTCGCCCTCTCGGCGAGCGCGCGCAGCCTCTTCCAGATCCTCACGCAGTTCGACGCCGCCCCCGTGGCGTACACGCTCTCCGCGGTCGCGGCGGTCGTGTACATCGTGGCGACGTTCGCGCTCGCCCGCTCCGGCGCGCGCGCCTGGGCCGTGGCGCTGGGCGCCGTGCTCGTGGAGCTGGCCGGCGTGGTGGGCGTGGGCCTGTGGACCGTCCTGGATCCGGGGATGTTCGCCCACGACACCGTGTGGTCCCGGTTCGGCGCGGGCTACGGCTATGTGCCGCTCGTGCTGCCGGTGGTCGGCCTGATCTGGCTGCTGACGCACCGCCCCGCCCGCCCGGCCGAGGCGGGGGCGCTCTGATGCGGGTCTGGAACAGCCTGGACGAGGTCCCCACGGACCTGCCGCGCACCGTGGTCACCCTGGGCAACTTCGACGGCGTGCACCGCGGCCACCGGGAGGTGCTGCGCCGGGTCGTCGAGCTGGCGCGGGCCCGCGACGCCCTGGCCGTGGCCGTGACCTTCACCCCGCACCCGCGCGCCGTGCACCATCCCGAGGTGCCCCACGTGGACATCATCAGCCCCGAGCAGCGGGTCGTCCTCCTGGACGAGGCGGGTCTGGACGCGGTGCTCCTGCAGCGCTACACCCTCGAGTTCGCGGACCAGTCCCCGGAGGAGTTCGTCCGCGGCATGCTCGTGCACGGGCTGCACGCCGCCGTCGTGGTCGTGGGGCACGACGTGCGCTTCGGCCGGGGCAACACCGGCGACGTCGCGGAGATGGTGCGCCTGGGGGCCCGCTACGGCTTCGAGGTCGAGGCCGTCGAGGAGTTCCCCGCCGAGCACGGTGCCGAGCCGGAGCGCCGCTGCTCCTCGACGTGGGTGCGCGAGGCCCTGGCCGCGGGCGACGTCGCTCAGGCCGCGGCCGTGCTCGGCCGGCACCACGTGCTCGCCGGCGAGGTGGTGCACGGGTTCGCGCGCGGCCGCGAGCTCGGCTTCCCCACGGCGAACCTCGAGACGGATGTGCAGGGCATGATCCCGGCCGACGGCGTCTACGCCGGCTGGGTGCACGACGCGCACGGCGGGGTGTGGCCGGCCGCGATCTCCATCGGCTCGAACCCCACCATCGAGGACGTCTCCCGCGTGGTGGAGGCGCACGTGATCGACCGCCACGACGAGCGGGTGGAGGACTTCGACCTGTACGGCCAGCACATCGAGGTCGAGTTCGTGGCCCGGCTGCGCGGGATGGTCGCCTACGAGGGCGTCGAGAAGCTCGTGGCGCAGATCACGCAGGACGTGGACGAGGCCCGGGCGATCCTGGCCACGACCCCCTCCGACCGGTGAGCGCCCCGGAGCCGGGCGCTCCCCCCGCCGTGCCGAACCTGCCGGGGCGCCCGGCCCGGGCCCGTCGGGCCGGGCCCAACCCCTTCGAGACCGGCGGGGAGCACTACGACGCCGTCCGCCCCTCCTACCCGGCCGCCGTGGTGGACCGCGTCCTGGCGGGCATCGCCGACGGCGCGGAGGTGGTGGAGCTCGGGGCCGGGACGGGACTGTTCACCCGGCTGCTCGCGGCCCGCCCGGCGGACCGGGTGCGGACGGTGACGGCCCTCGAGCCGTCGGCGTCGATGCGCGCCGTCCTGGAACGCGAGGTCGCGGCCGGCACGGGCGGGCGGGTGCGCGCCGTGCCGGGCACGGGCGAGTCCACGGGCCTGCCGGCGGCGAGCGCCGACGTCGTGGTGGCGGCCCAGGCGTGGCACTGGATGGACCCGGCCGCGGCGAGTGCGGAGGCCGCACGGGTGCTGCGCCCGGGCGGGCGCCTGGCCGCGGTGTGGAACCAGCTCGACACGGCGGTGCCGTGGGTGCACCGTCTCACCCGGATCATGCACGCCGGGGACGTGCACGCCGCCCGGCCGGAGCAGCGCCGGTTCGCCGCCCCGTTCGGGGCGGAGGAGCACGCGCGCTGGGCGTGGACGCAGCCCATGACCGCGGCGGGGCTGCACGGGCTCATGGCCTCGCGCTCGTACTGGCTGCGCGCGGACGAGCGGATCCGGTCCCGGATGACGGCCAACCTCGACTGGTACCTGCACGAGCACCTGGGCCATGCGGCGGACGCGGTCCTGCAGGTGCCCTACGTGACGGTGGCCTGGTGGGCGGCGCCGGTCAGGGGCGGGCGCCCACGGTGACCGGGACCGTCCGGGCGATCCCGGCCCGCCGCGCCTGCCAGAGCAGCAGCGCCGTGGCCACCGCGACCACCGCCACCGAGAGCAGCGTGGCCGCCGGGGAGCCGGCGGTCTCCGCGCCCACGTAGCTGTCCTCGACGGTGCCCACGAGCGTGCCGACGGCGATGATCACCACGTTGTTGACCACGTGGAGGGCGACGGCGGCCTCGAGCCCGCCCGTGCGCCACGTGAGCAGGACGGCGGCGACGGCGAACGCGGCGAGGTCCAGCAGGATCCACGGGTCGAGCGAGCCGTGGGCGAGCGAGAAGGTCGCCGCCGAGAGCACCGCGGTGACCGCGGCGGCCACGACCGGCCGGCGGATCCACGTGCCGACGGCCAGCAGCAGCCACCCGCGGAACAGGTACTCCTCGCCCGCGGCCTGGAACGGGGTGAGCACGAACGCCATGACGAGCAGCCAGACCCAGTCCTGCGCGCGCGGGGCCGTGGGGGCGCCGTCGAGGGCCCACGTGCCCAGCACGTAGGCGAGGAACAGCGGCGTCAGCACGACGACGCAGCGCGCCAGCCAGCGCCAGCGCACGCGGCCCTCGACCGAGTGGACGAAGCGGGCGGCGACGGGGTGGCCCAGCGCCACGGCCAGCAGCGCGACCCCGATCAGCGCGGCGAGCAGGAGGTTGTTCAGCAGCACCATGGGCGCGGAGTACAGGTCGAGGTCGGTCACGTCCGTCGGGTCGGCCGCGCCGAGCAGCGCGGGCCCGGACGTGGCGATCAGGGCGAGAGCGCCCAGCACGCCCCCGAGCACGAGGAGGCCCACCAGGCCGGCCAGCACGAGGCCGAAGGACGCGAGCGGGTTCCACCATCGGGCCCGCGGCGTGCGCAGCAGCGCGGGGTAGCCGTGGCCGATCAGCGGCAGATCCAGGGGCGGCGCGGGCGGCCGGACGGGGAACGACGGCGGGGCCGGGGAGTGGGGGACCGGTGGGGTGCTCACCGGGCCAGGGTAGGCGATGCGGTAGACTCGACCCTCGGCCTCCCTGCAGTCCGCGGTGGGGTGGGCCCCGCGTCGTCCGCCCCGGCGGGGCGCGGCCCGTGTTCGCGGTACCGAAGTGAAGGAGGCCCACCATGGCCCTGGATCCCGCTGTCAAGCAGCAGATCATCAAGGAGTACGCCACCCACGAGGGCGACACCGGCTCCCCCGAGGTGCAGATCGCGGTCCTGTCCCGCCGCATCAAGGACCTGACCGAGCACCTCAAGGAGCACAAGCACGACCACCACACCCGTCGCGGCCTGATGGCCCTGGTCGGTCGCCGTCGTCGCATGCTCGGCTACCTGCAGAAGGTCGACATCGAGCGCTACCGCGCGCTGATCGAGCGCCTCGGCCTGCGCAAGTGACCTGAGGAGGCGGCGCCGGAGCCCGCGGGAGACCCGCGAGCGCCGGCGCCGCCTTTCGTCTGCCCCCGGACGCACGTAGTGTGTCCCGGGGGAGAGATCGCCGCAGCCTGCGGCACTCCGGCGCGCCATGGCGCGCATCCCCGCATCATCGACACACCCGACGGCTCCGCGCCCATCGCTCGCGGTCCTCGACAGTGGCTCCCGGACCCCGCCGCACGGCGGGATGCCGAGGGCCTCGATCGAAGACCAGGGGGACAGGGACGCCTGCGGCGCCGTCCACCTGAAAGGAGGCCCTCATGGAGGGTCCTGAGATCACCTTCGCCGAGGCCGTCATCGACAACGGCTCGTACGGCAAGCGCACCGTCCGCTTCGAGACCGGGCGCCTCGCCCAGCAGGCCGCCGGCGCCGCCATGGTCTACATCGACGAGGAGACGTCGATGCTGTCCGCCACCACCGTCGGCAAGTCGCCCCGCGAGGGCTTCGACTTCTTCCCGCTGACCGTGGACGTCGAGGAGCGCATGTACGCCGCGGGCCGCATCCCCGGCTCGTTCTTCCGCCGCGAGGGCCGCCCGTCCACGGACGCGATCCTCACCTGCCGCCTGATCGACCGCCCGCTGCGCCCGGCGTTCGTCAAGGGCATCCGCAACGAGGTCCAGGTCGTCGTGACCGTCACCTCGATCGCCCCGGACGAGATCTACGACACGGTGGCCATCAACGCCGCCTCCCTGTCCACGCAGCTGTCCGGCCTGCCGTTCTCCGGCCCCATCGGCGGCGTGCGCATGGCCCTCATGGACGACGGCTCCGGCACGCGCCAGTGGGTCGCGTTCCCGAAGCACTCCCAGCTCGAGGGCGCCGTGTTCAACATGGCCGTGGCCGGCCGCGTGGTGGGCGACGACGTCGCCATCATGATGGTCGAGGCCGAGGCGACCCCGGACTCCTGGACCCTGGTCAAGGAGCGCGGCGCGCAGGCGCCCACCGAGGAGATCGTGGCCGAGGGCCTCGAGGCCGCCAAGCCCTTCATCCGCGCCCTGTGCGAGGCCCAGGCCGACCTGGTCAAGCGCGCCGGCAAGGACCCGGTGGACGTCCCCGTGTTCCAGGACTACCAGGACGACGCCTACGCCGCCGTCGAGAAGCTCGCCACGGACCGCCTGACCGAGATCTTCTCCATCGGCGACAAGCAGGAGCGCGAGTCGGCCTCGGACGCCTACCTGCTCGAGGTGCTCGAGGAGCTCGCCGGCGAGGGCAAGGACTTCGCCGAGCGCAAGGGCGAGATCGCCAAGGCCTACGGCTCCCTCACCAAGCAGATCGTGCGCCGCCGCATCCTCACCGACCAGGTGCGCATCGACGGCCGCGGCCTGACGGACATCCGCAAGCTGACCGCGGAGGTGGAGGTCCTGCCCCGCGTGCACGGCTCCGCCATCTTCGAGCGCGGCGAGACCCAGATCATGGGCGTCACCACGCTGAACATGCTCAAGATGGAGCAGCAGATCGACTCGCTGGCGCCGGAGACGGCCAAGCGGTACATGCACCACTACAACTTCCCGCCCTACTCCACGGGCGAGACCGGCCGCGTGGGCTCCCCGAAGCGCCGCGAGATCGGCCACGGCGCCCTCGCCGAGCGCGCCCTGGTGCCCGTGCTGCCGGCCCGCGAGGAGTTCCCCTACGCGATCCGCCAGGTCTCCGAGGCCCTCGGCTCCAACGGCTCGACGTCGATGGGCTCCGTCTGCGCCTCCACCCTGTCCCTGCTGAACGCGGGCGTGCCGCTGCGCGCGCCCGTGGCCGGCATCGCCATGGGCCTGGTCTCCGCCGAGGTGGACGGCCAGACCCAGTACGCGGCCCTGACCGACATCCTCGGCGCCGAGGACGCGTTCGGCGACATGGACTTCAAGGTGGCCGGCACCGCGGAGTTCGTCACCGCGATCCAGCTGGACACCAAGCTGGACGGCATCCCGGCCTCCGTGCTGGCCGCCGCCCTGACGCAGGCCCGCGAGGCGCGCCTGCACATCCTGTCCGTGCTGAACGCCGCCATCGACGCCCCGGACGAGATGGCCCCCACCGCCCCGCGGATCATCTCCGTGCGCATCCCGGTGGACAAGATCGGCGCGGTCATCGGCCCCAAGGGCGCCATGATCAACCAGATCCAGGACGACACGGGCGCGGACATCACCATCGAGGACGACGGCACCGTGCTGATCGGCGCCACCGACGGCGCCTCGGCCGAGGCCGCGCGCTCCGCGGTGAACGCGATCGCCAACCCGCAGGTCCCCGAGGTCGGCGAGCGCTACCTCGGCACCGTGGTGAAGCTGACCACGTTCGGCGCGTTCGTCTCGCTCACCCCGGGCAAGGACGGCCTGCTGCACATCTCCGAGCTGCGCAAGCTCAACGAGGGCAAGCGCGTGGACGACGTCGAGGACGTGCTCGGCGTGGGCCAGAAGGTCCAGGTCGAGATCACCAAGATCGACGACCGCGGCAAGCTGTCCCTCTCCCCGGTGGTGGCGGAGTCCGACGCCCTGGCCGAGACCGCGGACGCGATCGAGTCCTCGCAGATCGAGGCCTGATCCGCCCCGCCCGGCCCGGTGACCACGACGGCGCCGCACCCTCCCCGCGAGTGGTGCGGCGCCGTCGTCGCGCATGGGCGAGAATGGCCGTCATGAGTGTTCACCGTGAGATCCCCCTGGACTTCGACGGCGTGCTGGCGGACGAGGGCAACGGTTCCGTGGTGCGCCGCTCCGTGCTGCCCGGCGGCGTCCGCGTGCTCACCGAGGCCATGCCGGACCAGCGCTCGGTGACCATCGGCTACTGGGTGGCCGTCGGGTCCCGTGACGAGTCGCCCGAGGGCTACGGCGCCACGCACTTCCTCGAGCACCTGCTCTTCAAGGGCACGCCCACGCGCACCGCGATGGACATCGCGGCCGCCTTCGACCGCGTGGGCGGGGAGTCCAACGCCGGCACGGCCAAGGAGTCCACCGTCTACCACGCCCGCGTGCTGGACGAGGACCTGCCGATGGCCGTGGAGGTCCTCACGGACATGCTCACCTCCTCCCTGATCGACCCGGACGAGCTCGAGACCGAGCGCGGCGTGATCCTCGAGGAGCTCGCCATGGACGCGGACGACCCCGTGGACGTGGCCCACGAGAAGCTCGCCGAGGTCATGCTGGACGGCCACCCCCTCGGCCGGCCGATCGGCGGCACGCCCGAGACGATCCGGGCCGTCACCCGCGACCATGTGGTGGGGCACTACACGCACTGGTACCGCCCGGACGAGCTCGTCGTCACCGCCGCCGGCCACCTCGACCACGACGAGGTCTGCCGCCTCGTCCTCGCCGCCCTGCGCGCCTCGGGCTGGGAGCTCACCCCGGGGGCCCTGCCCGCCCCGCGTCGTGCCGTGGACACCGCCGGGGCCGCGGCCTCGCGGGTGCGGACCGGCACGCACACCGTCACCAAGGCGGTCGAGCAGGCCAACGTCCTCGTCGGCGGCCGCTCGCTGTCCACCACGGACCCGGACCGCTTCGCCCTGGGCGTCATGCAGTCCGTCCTGGGCGGGGGCATGTCCTCGCGGCTGTTCCAGGAGATCCGCGAGCGCCGCGGCCTGGCCTACAACACCTACTCGTTCTCCGCCGGGTACTCCGACGCCGGCTACTGGGGCCTGTACGCGGGCTGCCAGCCGGACCGGGTGGACGAGGTGGCCGCGCTGATGGAGGCCGAGCTGGACCGGATGGCCGAGGCCGACGTCACCGAGGAGGAGCTCGCGCGCGCCCACGGGCAGATCTGCGGCGGCACCGTGCTGGGCATGGAGTCCACGGGCGCCCGCATGTCCCGGCTGGGACGGGCCGAGCTGGTCACGGGGGAGTACGTGGACCTGGCGGCCTCCCTCGCCCGGGTCCGCGAGGTCGACGCCGGCCAGGTCCGGGCCGTGGCCGCGCGCCTGGCCGCGGGGGACCGGGCGCGCGTCGTCGTCGCCCCGGCCTGACCTCGGCCACGGCCGCCGGGGCGGGCCGCGTAGGCTGGAGGCCATGACCGAGACCCGCACCCCCTCCGCCGTGTCCGCTCCCGACGACGTCCCGCGCGTCGCGATCCTGGGCGCCCGTGGCCGCATGGGCCGCCACGCGGTGCCCGCGGTGCGAGCGGCCGAGGGGCTGGAGCTCGTGGCCGAGCTCGGCTCGCAGGACCGCCTGGACGCGGTGCTCGACGCCGGCGCCACGCACGTCCTGGACCTCACGGTCCCGGACGCCTCGCCCGAGAACGTGGCCTTCGCCGTGGAGCACGGGCTGCACACGGTCGTCGGCACGTCGGGCTGGGTGCCCGAGCGCCGCGAGCGCCTCGAGGCGCAGCTGGCTGAGCACCCGGGGGTGGGCGTGCTGATCGCCCCGAACTTCTCGGTCGGCTCGGTGCTGGCCTCGGCGTTCGCCGCGCAGGCGGCGCGGTACTTCGAGTCCGTCGAGCTCGTCGAGCTGCACCACCCGGACAAGGTGGACGCCCCGTCGGGCACGGCCGTGCGGACCGCCGAGCTCATCGGCGCGGCCCGGGACGCGGCCGGCGTGCCCGTCTCCCCGGACGCCACCGAGCACGACCCGGACGGCGCGCGCGGCGCCGTCGTCCACGGCGTGCACGTGCACGCGGTGCGCCTGCGTGGCCTGGAGGCGCACCAGGAGGTGCTGCTGGGCGGGCCGGGCGAGCAGCTCGTGGTCCGGCACGACGCGTTCGACCGCGGCGCCTACATGCCCGGCGTCGTCCTCGGCCTGCGGACCGTGGCCTCCCGCCCGGGTCTGACCTACGGACTGGACGGATACCTGGACCTTGGCTGAGCCCTCCCGCACCCCCGACGACGGCGCCGTGGGCCCGACCCCGCCCGCCGCCCGCCGCTCGACCGTGATGAGCAAGGTGTGGGTCGGCTTCGTCTGCCTGCTCGTGCTGCTGTTCGCCGGGTTCGCCCTCAACGCGTCCGTCGCGCTGGTGCGCGCCCCGCAGCCGCTGGCCAAGGCGATCGGCGTGGGCGTCATCCTCGTGGTGCTGGTGACCGTGGCCGTCCTGGCCCGCGAGGTGTGGTTCGGCCGCCAGACCGAACGCCTGGCCGACCAGCTCGAGGCCGAGGGCGGACTGCCGGAGGACGACCTGCCGCGCTCGCCCGGCGGCCGGATCGACCGGGAGGCCGCCGACGCCCAGTTCGAGCTGTACCGCGTGGAGGCCGAGGCCGCACCGCGCGACTGGCGCGCCCGCTACCGCCTCGCCCTGGCCTACGACGCCTCGGGCGACCGCCGCCGCGCCCGCGAGGCGGCCCGGGAGGCCGTCCGCCTGCACCGCGCCGGCTGACGCGGCCCACGCGTCGCTCAGCGCCCTCCGACGGCCCGTTCCCCACCCGCCCGGGAGAGCCGGGCCATCACGGCCTCGAGCGGACCCCGTCGGCCGCTGAGCTCGGCGGCCAGCCCGGCCGCGAGGCTCAGCACGACGAGGGCGGCGAGCAGCGCCCCGTCGGCCGGGTCGAGTCCGGTCGCGTCCACGAGCGCGAGCACCACGAGGTGCCCCACGTAGAGCGTGAGCGGGATGCGCCCCGCACCCACGAGCGGGCGCAGCGCGGCGTGCCCGACCAGCGGCCGGGCCAGCAGGCAGGCGCCCAGCACGGCGCAGGCCCAGCCCGCCGCGAGCACGGCGGCCACCACGGACCCGGAGTGCGGGGTCGGCAGGGCGAGCCACAGCGGATCCGGGATCAGCAGCGCGAGCCGCGGCTCGCCCGTGCGCAGCGTGAGCGCCGTCTCGACCGGGTCCGTGCCGATCGCCGCGGCGACCCGCCCGACCGTGCCCGGGGCCCGCAGCACCGCCGCACCGACGACGCCGGCCGCCGCCCACGCCGCGGCCCCGCCGCCGAGGATCCCGGCGGCCACGCGGGGCCGGTCCAGCGGCAGCCGCCCCAGGGCCAGCCCCAGCACGAGGAACGCGCCCCAGGACAGGACGGGGTAGTAGCCCGTGACCGTGAGATCGGCCAGCAGCAGCCCGGGACGCAGCAGGTCCGCGGGGCCGGGGGAGAGCCAGAGCCGCCCGCCCACGAAGAACTCCTGACGCCCCACGGCGGCCTGCGCGGCCGCGACCACCGCGAACACCAGCACCGGCCCGAGCACGAGCCACGCCCCCGCGATCACCCCCAGGGTGCGGGCGCGCAGGCCCAGCAGGGGCAGCGCGAGCAGGAAGAGCAGGGCGTAGTGGCACAGGATGACGGCCACGGGGACGCCGAGCGTCCCGCACGCGAGCCCGAGCACGAACAGCAGGCCCGCGCGTCGGGCGATCCGGCGGCGCAGCGCCGCGCGCCGGACCCCCGTGGCCGGCGTCGCGCCCCCCGTGGACAGGGCCAGCCCGACCCCGGCCAGCAGGACGAACAGCACCGAGGCGCGTCCGGCGAACCACAGGAACGCCGGGTGCGGCGCCCCGTCCGCCGTCGCCGGGTCGAGGACGTGGACGGTGATCATGCCGAGCAGGGCGATCCCGCGGGCCGCGTCGACGCCGGGCAGCCGGCGACGCGCGGGCCGGTCCGGGCGGACGGCGGCGGGGGGCGGGGCGGGACGCAGGGCGGGCTCCTCTCGAGTCGCCGCGCGTCGCGGAGGGGCCACGGACGGCGCGGGCCCCCAGTCTCGCAGGTAGGGTGGGGCCCATGAGTGCCGTCCGTTCCGCCGTCATCCCCTCCGAGCTGCTCTTCGGCACGGTCGTGCCCGCCATGGTCACCCCCATGACGGACGAGGGCGCCGTGGACCTCGAGGCGGCCGCCGCGCTGGCCGAGCACCTGGTGGACCGCGGGGCCGACGGCCTCGTGGTCACCGGCACCACCGGCGAGACCTCCACGCTCACGGACGACGAGAACGTGGCGATGTTCCGCACCGTCGTCGAGGCCGTGGGGGACCGCGCCAGGGTCGTGGCCGGCACCGGCACCAACGACACGGCGCACACCCTCGAGCTGTCCCGCCGCGCGGCCGAGACGGGCGTGGACGGGCTGCTGCTCGTCACCCCGTACTACAACAAGCCCAACCAGGCCGGCATCCGCGCGCACTTCGAGGCCGTGGCCGACGGCGTGGACCTGCCGATCATGCTCTACGACATCCCGGGCCGCTCCGTGATGCCGATCGAGCCCGAGACGATCATCGCGCTCGCGCAGCACCCCAACATCCGTGCGCTCAAGGACGCGAAGGGGGACCTGCAGTCCACCACCACCGTCCTGGCGCACACGGACCTCGACCTCTATTCCGGCGACGACGGCGCGACCCTGCCGCTCATGGCGCTCGGCGCCGTCGGGGTCGTCTCGGTGGCCGCGCACGCGGCCCCCGAGCTGTACCGCCAGCTCGTGGACGCCGTCCACGCCGGCGACCTGGCCGGTGCCCGTGATCACCACTTCGCGCTGGACCCCGTCCAGCGCGGCATCATGACCCACGTCCAGGGCGCGGTGGCCGCGAAGGCCGTCCTCGCCGCCCAGGGCGTCATCCCGTCCGCAGCCGTGCGGCTGCCCCTCGTCCAGGCCACGCCGGACGAGCTCTCCGTCATCCGAGCCGACCTCGCGGAGGCCGGCATCACCTTCTAGAAGGGACCCGTTCCATGACCGCAGGCACCCGCCTGTCCACCCCGCCCAAGCTCAAGCGGGGCACCTGCCGCATCGTCCAGCTGGGCGGCCTCGAGGAGGTCGGCCGCAACATGGTCACCTTCGAGATCGACGGCAAGATCCTCATCGTCGACTGCGGCGTCCTCTTCCCCGAGGAGCACCAGCCCGGCGTCGACCTGATCCTGCCGGACTTCGACTACATCCGGGACCGCGTGGACGACGTCGTCGGCATCGTCCTGACCCACGGCCACGAGGACCACATCGGCGCCGTGCCGTACCTGCTGCGCCTGCGCGACGACATCCCCGTGATCGGCTCCAAGCTGACCCTCGCCCTGATCGAGGCCAAGCTCGAGGAGCACCGGATCAAGCCGCGCACCCGCGTGGTCAAGGAAGACGACATCGTCGAGTTCGGCCCGTTCGAGTGCGAGTTCGTGGCCGTGAACCACTCGATCCCGGACGCGCTCGCCGTCGCCATCCACACGGACGCCGGCACCATCCTGCACACCGGCGACTTCAAGATGGACCAGCTGCCGCTGGACGGCCGCATCACGGACCTGCGCGCCTTCGCCCGTCTCGGCGAGGAGGGCGTGGACCTGTTCATGACCGACTCCACGAACGCCGAGGTCCCGGGGTTCACCACCACGGAGGCGGAGATCGGCCCCACCCTCGAGCGCTACTTCGCCACGGCGAAGCGCCGCATCGTGGTGGCCTCGTTCTCCTCCCACGTGCACCGCGTGCAGCAGGTCCTCGACGCCGCCCACAAGCACGGTCGCAAGGTGGCCTTCGGCGGGCGCTCCATGATCCGCAACATGACCATCGCGGCGAAGCTCGGCTACCTCAACGTGCCGAACGGGATCCTCGTGGACATCCGCAAGGTGGACAAGTACCGCGACGACGAGATCGTGCTGATGGTCACCGGCTCCCAGGGCGAGCCGATGGCGGCCCTGTCCCGCATGGCCAACGGGGACCACCAGGTGCAGCTGGAGGAGGGCGACCTCGTCGTGCTGGCCTCCTCCCTGATCCCGGGCAACGAGAACTCCGTGTTCCGCGTGATCAACGGGCTCATGAAGCTCGGCGCGACCGTGGTGCACAAGGGCATGGCCAAGGTGCACGTCTCCGGCCACGCCTCCGAGGGCGAGCTGCTGTACTGCTACAACATCGTCGAGCCCGAGTTCGTGATGCCGGTGCACGGCGAGACCCGCCACCTGATCGCCAACGGCCGGATCGCGGAGAAGACCGGCGTGCCGGCCGAGAACGTCATCCTGGCCGGCAACGGCACCGTGGTGGACATGACCGACGGCCTCGTGAAGGTCGTCGGCGAGGTGGAGTGCGGCTACGTGTACGTGGACGGCTCCTCCGTGGGCGAGATCTCCGACTCGGACCTCAAGGACCGCCGTGTCCTGGGCGAGGAGGGCTTCATCTCGATCATCACCGTGGTCAACCGGCAGACCGGCACGATCGTGTCCGGCCCGGACGTCCACGCCCGCGGCGTCGCCGAGGACGAGAAGGTGTTCGAGGAGATCAAGCCGAAGATCGTCCGGGCGCTCGAGGAGGCCGTGCAGTCCAGCAAGGACCACACCGCCCACCAGCTCCAGCAGGTGGTCCGCCGGACCGTCGGCACGTGGGTCAACCGCAAGCTGCGCCGCCGCCCGATGATCATCCCGGTGGTCCTGGAGGCCTGACCCCTCCGGGTCGCCATGCCTGCCGTGTCCGCGGTTCGCGGTAGTTTGGTGGGCATGGCGACCCGTACTTCCCCCACGCGTTCGTCGTCCTCCTCCGCCACGTCCCGCTCCGGCTCCGCCGGACGCCGAGGCTCCGGACGGAAGGGGTCGACCGCGACCGTCCCCGAGGCCGACCGGCCCGCCGCGCCCCTGCGCGCCCTGCACACCCTGTGGATGGGGTTGGCCACACCGGTCGGCGCGGGCTTCCGCAAGCTCGGCCCGGACGTGCGCATCGACCGCGAGGAACGCCGTGACGGCACCGGCCTGCTCCTGCTGCTGCTCGCCGCGCTGATCGCGGCCGTGGAGTGGTGGGGCCTGCGCGGCACCGCCGTCGGCCGCGTGGTGCACGGGGTGGTGGGCGGCACCGTCGGGTGGTTCGCCCTCCTGGTGCCGATCGCCCTGCTCGTCGTGGCCGTGCGCTGCTTCCGCCACGCCACGGACCATCGCGCCAACGGGCGCATCATCATCGGCCTGCTCATGGCCACCGTCGCGGGCTCCGGCATCGCCCACCTCGTGGGCGGCGTGCCCTCGGCCGCCGACGCCTTCGAGGACATGCTCGGCGCCGGGGGCATGGTCGGCTACCTGGCGACGGCGCCGCTGGCCTCCCTGCTGACACCCGTGCCCGTCTGGGTCCTCATGATCCTGCTGGCCTTCTTCTCGGTGCTCGTGCTCACCGCGACGCCCGTCGGCTCGATCCCGCAGCGGATCGCGGGCGGCTACGACTGGCTCACGGGCCAGGACCCCGAGGGCGCCTCCGAGCAGCGGGCCGCCCGCCGCGACGAGCGGCGCCGGGCCCGTGAGGTGCGCCGCGAGGCCGAGGACCTCGCCACCCCGCTCTCCGTGGACGCGGAGACCGGGCGCACCCACCCGGACCACGACCAGTCCTACCTGGACGGCCCGGCCGCCGGCGCCCACGCCGCCGGGGCCTCCCGCCCCGGCCTGTTCGCGCGCCTGTTCGGCGGGCGCCGGGCACGCGAGGAGCAGGCCGCCGACGCCGCCCCGGAGCACACCGCCAGCACCGCCTACGACTCCCCGGTGATCCACGAGGCCGAGGTCGGCTCCCACGCCGCCCCCGAGGCGGAGACCACCCAGGTCCTGCCCCGGCCCGCCCCCCGGCGAGCCGCTCGCGGGGAGCAGGGCGTGTTCGACGCCGAGCAGGCCGCCGCGGACGCGCGGGACGCGGGCCGGGACGCCTCGGACGACTTCGACCCGTGGGTGGACGAGGACGACGCGCCCGAGGACGCGGACGCCGAGCCGCAGCCGCCCGCCGGAGTGCGCCGGCCCACGGCCGCGGACCGTGCCCTCGAGCAGGTCCGCGAACACGCCCGCACCCAGCGCGAGGCCGCCGCCCCGGCCGCCGCAGCCCTGGAGGAGGACGCGGGGGAGGACACCCCGTTCGCCCTGGACGACGCCCCAGGTCAGGGCTCCGGGACCGCCACGCCGTCGTCGTCCTCCGCCGTGCCCGCCAGCACCCCCGCGCCGGTGCCGCCGGTGACCGCCGAGCCGGCCCGCGGCACCCAGTCCGAGCTGGGCGGGGACGTGTCCTACACGCTGCCGCAGTCGGCCCTGCTCCCGGCCGGGCCCCAGCCGAAGGAGCGCTCCGAGGCCAACGACCGGGTCGTCGCCGCGCTGACCACCACGTTCACCGAGTTCAAGGTGGACGCCCAGGTCACCGGGTTCTCCCGCGGGCCGACGGTGACGCGCTACGAGGTCGAGGTCGCCCCCGGCACCAAGGTGGAGAAGGTGACGGCGCTGGAGAAGAACATCGCGTACGCGGTGGCCTCCTCGGACGTCCGGATCCTCAGCCCCATCCCGGGCAAGCGCGCGATCGGCATCGAGATCCCCAACACGGACAAGGAGGTCGTGGCCCTCGGCGACGTCCTGCGCTCGCAGGCCGCCCAGCGCACCGACCACCCGATGGTGATGGGCGTCGGCAAGGACGTGGAGGGCGGCTACGTGGTGGCCAACCTGGCGAAGATGCCCCACATGCTCGTGGCGGGCGCCACCGGCGCCGGCAAGTCCTCGTTCGTGAACTCGATGATCACCTCGATCCTCATGCGCTCCACCCCGGACGAGGTGCGCATGGTGATGGTGGACCCCAAGCGCGTCGAGCTCACCGCGTACGAGGGCGTGCCCCACCTGGTCACCCCGATCATCACGAGCCCGAAGAAGGCGGCCGAGGCGCTGCAGTGGGTCGTCAAGGAGATGGACACCCGCTACGACGACCTCGCGGCGTTCGGCTACAAGCACGTGGACGACTTCAACAAGGCCGTCCGGGCCGGCCAGGTGAAGCTGCCGCCGGACTCCAAGCGCGTGCTGCGCCCGTACCCGTACCTGCTGGTCATCGTGGATGAGCTCGCGGACCTGATGATGGTCGCCCCGCGCGACGTCGAGGACGCGATCGTGCGCATCACCCAGCTGGCCCGTGCGGCCGGCATCCACCTCGTGCTCGCCACGCAGCGGCCGTCCGTGGACGTGGTCACGGGCCTGATCAAGGCCAACGTGCCCTCGCGCATGGCGTTCGCGACGTCGTCGGTCACGGACTCGCGCGTGGTCCTGGACCAGCCCGGCGCGGAGAAGCTGCTCGGCCAGGGCGACGCCCTGTTCCTGCCGATGGGCAAGTCCAAGCCCATGCGCGTGCAGGGGGCGTGGGTCAACGAGTCCGAGATCCACGCCGTCGTGGAGCACGTGAAGTCGCAGATGCAGGTCCAGTACCGCGCGGACGTGATCCCCGAGAAGACCGAGAAGGTCATCGACGAGGACATCGGCGACGACCTGGACCTGCTCCTGCAGGCCGCCGAGCTCATCATCTCCAGCCAGTTCGGCTCCACCTCCATGCTCCAGCGCAAGCTGCGCGTCGGCTTCGCCAAGGCCGGCAGGTTGATGGACCTCATGGAGAACCGCGGCATCGTCGGCCCGTCCGAGGGCTCGAAGGCGCGCGAGGTGCTCGTGACGCCCGACCAGCTGCCCGAGGTGCTCGCGCGGCTGCGCCGGAGACCCTCCCCGGGTGGCGCGGGCCAGCGTGGAGGTGCCTGGCGAGGGAAGGGAAGGCAGCGCCCGCTCCGGGTCGCGCTGTCCCCGCGCTGGCGCGGCTGGTGATGATGACGGGGCTGAGCTTTCCCCTGGCGGCCAGCCTCATCAGCCTGGTCGCCGGGGCGTCGGCGTCGGTGATGGCCGGCAACATGTCGGTGTTCAGGTCGACGACCGTGGCCTGATCGAGGACGTGCTGGACCGTGGCCGCGGTACGGATCCCGCGGGAACCGTCGAGCGCGCGCGCCGCGACCGCCGAGATCTCGAACGGGATGTCGGGCTTGCTGAGCCGCGGCTCGACCGGTTGTCCGTCCTCACCGGGCGTGGCCACGGGGATCCCACCCACGGGCTCGGTGGAGTCGGCGGTGGTGATCAGCCGGGAACCGGTGCTGCCCACCGGATGTCCGAGCGCGATGGCACCACCGTTCACGTTGACCTTGTCCATGTCGGGCCCGTGCACCTGCGCCCAGCTCAGG
>ERZ1023242.104-NODE-104-length-21679-cov-4.034314_pt1 | contig 21679 bp, 24 predicted proteins | sample MGYA00520875_ERZ1023242 | MGnify/ENA primary metagenome ERZ1023242 (study PRJEB32759, sample SAMN07749884) | skin metagenome | biome: transportation; feature: city; material: polyester macromolecule | host: Homo sapiens | place: Hong Kong:ISLAND line | collected... | reverse complement strand
GAGATCGTCACCGAGGGTGCGCAGAGCCCGGTTGAGGATTCCGTCGTCGGCATCCGCGCCCGACCCGGTGGCGTCCTTGTCCTCGGGGCGGGGCACGCCGAAGAGATCGACGCAGCGCACGCCGGCCTCGGCGGCGCGCTCCACCTGCCCGTCGACGAACTGCATCGCGGTGGGGAACAGCGCGAAGTCGAAGAAGGCCCAGAACCAGCCGACGAAGAACATGACCTCCGAGGCGATGAACAGGATCATGCCGTAGCGGAAATGAAGCTGGACGACCGGGGTGTGATCGCCCGCATGCGCCTCGCGGATCACCTGATGCCACCAGCCCCACATCGTGCCGAGCACGCCGGCCAGACCGATCAGGAACACCCAACCGCCGCCCACCGCGCTGTGCATGTACATGATGCCACCCGCGGCCATGACGAGCGCCATCATCGATCCGATGAGCGGCCACGGGCTGGGTGGAAGGATATGGTAATCGTGGTTCTTCGCGCCGGCCATGCGTGGCATCCCCCTAAAGGCGTTTCTTCACGCTTTAACCCGCCGTTTTGGCAGAATCCACCGGGTAAAACGTGTAGGAGAGCGTGATCGTCTCGACATCCTTGGTGTCGGGATCGGTCAGGATCTTCGGGTCGACGAAGTAGATCACCGGCATCCGCTGCGTCTCGCCGGGTTTGAGCGTCTGCTGCGTGAAGCAGAAACACTGGATCTTGGTGAAATATTTGCCCGCCACCGCCGGCGTCACGTTGTAGGTGGCAGTCCCCGTCACCGCTTGCGCGCCGCGGTTGGTCGCTTGAAAGAACGCCATGTCACGCGCGCCGATGTCGACTTCCTGCTCCTCCTGTTCGGGCGTGAAGCGCCACGGCAGCTTGGGGCTGGTGTTGGCGTCAAACGCGATCCGGATCGCGCGGTGAACGCCGCCCGGCGCCGCGAGCCCGCGGTTGGTGGTGCCGTTCAGCCCGGTTGCCTCGCAGAACAGGCGGTAGAGCGGCACGCTGGCGAAGGCGACACCGGTCATGAAACAGATGCCCAGCACCGCCAGCAGCGCGGTGCGCACCCGCCGGTCGAGCCGTCCGATCACTGCGCCATCCCCTCCCTGATCTTCGCGATGGTAATGAAGAAGGTCAGCACCACGAAGGCGAGCAGCAGCACCGCGGTCACGATCGCGCGCGCCTTCTGCCGCCGCTGGATCAGCTCCTGTTCGTCACTCATGGGTTCATCCGTCATGCAAGCCACCGATCGACGACCAGCGCGCCGAAGATCACGAAAAGATAGATGATCGAATAAGCGAACAACCGCTTCTCCGGCTTCATGCCGGGGGTGTTGCGCCCGATCGTGACGCGTGCGGCGAGTGCGGCGAAGATCGCGGTCAGCGCGATCGACGCGACGCCGTAAAAGGCGCCGGTCAGCCCGAGCGGCCACGGCGCCACCGCCACCAGCGCCATCGGGATCGTGTACAGCCCGATCTGCCGCCGCGTCGCGCGCTCGCCCGCCACCACCGGCAGCATCGGCACCCCGGCCTTGGCGTAATCGGACTCGATGAACAGCGCGAGCGCCCAGAAATGCGGGGGCGTCCACAGGAACACGAGCGCGAACAACAGCACGGGTAGCACCGCGACCTCGCCCGTCGCCGCTGCCCAGCCGATCAACGGCGGAAACGCGCCCGCCGCGCCGCCGATGACGATGTTCTGCGGCGTGCGTCGCTTCAGCCACACGGTGTAGATCAGCACGTAGAACAGGATCGAGACGGTCAGGATCGCCGCGGCGGCCATGTTGACCGCCAATCCCATCAGGATGACCGAGAAAGCGGCGAGCCCGACGCCGAAATGAAGCGCCGACTGCCGGTCCATCCGCCCTGCGGGCAGCGGGCGCTTGGCGGTCCGCTTCATCACCGCGTCGAGGTCGGCTTCGTACCATTGGTTGAGCGCCCCCGCCGCGCCAGCGCCGAGCGCGATGCACAGGATCGCGGTAAAGGCGAGCACGGGCGCGATGCCGCGCGGCGCGGCCAGCATCCCGCACAATCCGGTGAAGACGACCAGCGTCATCACCCGGGGCTTGGTCAGCGCCAGGAAGTCGCGCCAGTCGGCGGGCGGCAACAAGGGAGCGGCAGTGGTCATCGCGAGCCCGCGGCTATACCCGTCGCGGGCGCAGCGCGAAAGGCTCGCTTTTTCGTAGCCTAGTAGGGCGAGTCAACGCCGAGACCCCCTTCTTGAGGAGAGGGTGAGAGGAGAATCAATCGGGCAGCCGCGCGAGCCAGTCGAGCAGCAGCCGGTTGACCTCGGCCGGTCGCTCCTGCTGCGTCCAATGCCCGACGCCGTCCAGGATATGTCCTTCGACCTTCGGCACGTGCGGGCGCATGACCGCGATCGGATCGGCCATCGCGCCAAAGCCGGTGGTCGCCGGGTCCTTGCTGCCGCCGATGAACAAGGCGGGTGCCTCGATCCGGCGGTCCGCGAACTGCTGCTGCCACGCCCAGTCGCGCTCGTGATTGCGATAACGGCTGAGCGGTCCGAAGAAGCCTGAGCGCTCGAACTCGGCGACGTAATAATCGAGATCGGCGTCGCTCAGCCACGCGGGGAACGTGCCGGGATCGACCATCCCTTCCAGCAAGGTCGCGCCTGCCGGCTTGTCGGGCCACGTGCCCGGTGGCGCATCGCCCGAGATCGCGTAATAGAATTTGCGCAGGAAATCGCGCACGTCCGCCTCGGCCTCGCGTTCGGCCGGGCCGACGGCCGCGAACCATTCCTGGTAGAAGAAGCGTCCCTTGTCGGTGAAAGCGCGGCGGAACGTCTCGTTGAAGGGCCGCTTGGCGACGCCGACGAACGGCACCGAGAGCGCGGCGACCGCGCGGAACCGCTCGGGTCGCGACAGGATCGTGTTCCACACGATCGGCGCACCCCAGTCATGGCCGAGCAGGATCGCGGGCGCCCCTGGTTGCAGCGCGTCCGCCACGCCCGCGACATCGGCGGTCAGCGCTTCCATCGAATAGGCCGCCACCTCCGCCGGCTTGTCCGACCCGCCATAGCCGCGCACGTCGATCGCCGCCGCGGTATAGCCCGCATCCGCCAGCACCGGCATCTGGTGGCGCCACGAATACCAGCTCTCGGGAAAGCCGTGGACCATGACGATCAGCGGACCCGACCCCTCCACCGCGACGCGCAACCGTGCCGCGCCCGTGTCGATCATGCAGAAGTCGGGCATCACGCTCTCCTGCGATAAAGATCATCGTACCGGTACGCAGTGAAGCCGAGTTGCGTGCCGAGCGCCAGCACTGACGCGCGTGCATCGTTGTGCGCTCGCGCGCTGCCGGGCCGCCGCGTCAGTCGTACGCGGCGGGCAGCCAGTTGCGCGTCACCAGTACCTCGTCACCGACGCGGACGTTGCGGAACAGGATGCGCGCGAACGGCAGCGGCACGCCGATGCAGCCGTGCGTGACCCAGTCCCATTCGACCTTGCTGCCGTGGATCGCGACATAGCTGCGCGTCAGGCGCAGCGCGTACGGCATCGCCGCATCGTAGCTGCGCGAATATTTGTCGGCGTCTTTTTCCAGGATCGGAAAACGGCCGAGCGGGGTAGGGTTCTCGGGCGGACCTGCGACCGCGAACGAGCGGCCGATCTCGACCCCGCCGCGATAGACGTAGAGCTGACGCCGCGCGACATCGACGACGATGTGGGTGGCACCGGCCGGGGCACCATCGTCGTCCCACACGTAATCGCCCGGCTCGAGCGCGTGGCCGACATCCAGGATCGTGTGAACCGCAGGATCGCCGCTACGATGCGGGATGCCGCGCGCGGCAGCGGCGGAGAGCGGCGCGGCGGCGATCAGCCAGGCGAGCAGGACGGCGCGGATCATGCGCGAAGATCGCGCGAGCGGCGGGCCCGTTCCAGTGGCGCTTTTGCCACGTCCCGTTGCGGCACGCTTCGCGCACGCGTTCACGAGCGCGGGTTCGGTGCGGCCTTCCATCGTCTCGTCACCCCGGACTCGATCCGGCGTCCCGCTGCTTTCCGCGATGGCGGTCAAGAAGCGGGATCCCGGGATCAAGTCCGGGATCACGGTAGCGCATAAAAAACGCCCCGGCGTGGAAGCCGGGGCGCTCGAAGGTTGGTCGATCTATGCCGTCGATCAGTCGATCTTGGGCAGCGTCTCGAACTGGTGGAACGGCGGTGGGCTCGACAGCGTCCACTCGAGCGTGGTCGCGCCTTCGCCCCAGGGATTGTCGGGGGCCTTCTTGCCCGCGATCAGCGACCAGACCACGTTGACGAAGAAGATCGCCATGCCTGCCGCCATGATCATGTAACCGATCGAGGCGACGTTGTTCCAGTGCGCGAAACCGTCCGGATAGTCCGGATAGCGACGCGGCATGCCCTGCAATCCTAAGAAGTGCATCGGGAAGAACATGATGTTCACGCCGACGAAGAATACCCAGAAGTGCGCCTGGCCGAGTGCCTCCGAGTACATCTTCCCCGACATCTTGGGGAACCAGTAGTAGAAGCCCGCGAACAGCGAGAACACGGCGCCGAGCGACAGCACGTAGTGGAAGTGCGCGACGACGTAATAGGTGTCCTGCATGTAATCGTCGACGCCGCCATTGGCGAGCACGACGCCCGTCACGCCACCGACCGTGAACATGAAGATGAACCCGATCGCCCACACCATCGGGGTCGGGAAGCGCAGGCTGCCGCCCCACATGGTCGCGATCCACGAGAAGATCTTGATGCCGGTCGGCACCGCGATCACCATCGTCGCGGCGGTGAAGTACATCTTCACGTTCACCGACAGGCCGGTCGTGAACATGTGGTGCGCCCACACGACGAAACCGACCACGCCGATCGCGACCATGGCGTACGCCATGCCGAGATAGCCGAAGACGGGCTTGCGGCTGAACGTTGCGACGATGTGGCTGATGATGCCGAACCCCGGCAGGATCATGATGTACACTTCGGGGTGGCCGAAGAACCAGAACAGGTGCTGGTACAGCACCGGATCACCGCCACCCGCCGGATCAAAGAAGGTCGTGCCGAAATTGCGGTCGGTCAGCAGCATCGTGATCGCGGCCGCGAGCACCGGCAGCGCCAGGAGCAGCAGGAACGCGGTCACGAGCATCGCCCAGGCAAACAGCGGCATCTTGTGCAGCGTCATGCCCGGGGCGCGCATGTTGAAGATCGTGGTGATGAAGTTGATCGCCCCCAGGATCGAGCTCGCGCCCGCCAGGTGGAGCGACAGGATCGCCATGTCGACGCTCGGTCCCGGCTCACCGTAGGTGGAGAGCGGCGCATAGACGGTCCAGCCGGTACCCGCACCGCCGAAGAAGGGCGAGGCGAGCAGCAGGATGAACGCCGGCACCAGCAGCCAGAAGCTGACGTTGTTCATGCGCGGAAACGCCATGTCGGGCGCGCCGATCATGATGGGGACGAACCAGTTGCCGAACCCGCCGACCATCGCGGGCATGACCATGAAGAACACCATGATCAGGCCGTGCGCGGTCACCAGCACGTTCCACAGGTGAAGCGCCTGATCGAACGTCTGCGTCTGCCCACCGTGAAGCATCGCGACCCAGGTCGGCAGATACTGGATGCCCGGATGCGCCAGCTCGGCGCGCATCAGCCCCGAGATCGCGCCGCCGACGATGCCGGCCACGATCGCGAAGATCAGGTAGAGCGTGCCGATGTCCTTGTGGTTCGTTGACATGAACCACCGCGCGAAAAAGCCCGGCAGATGGTCGGCATGCGCGTCGTGATGATGCGCGTCGTGCGCCTGAAAGGCGGATGGATGGAGTGCGGTGTCAGTCATGGTCAGCGTCCAGCTTCGCCGACGCCACCGGGGTTACCGGTCGCGCCCTGCGGAATGACGGGGGGAGTGGCGGTGCCGTTCTCGGTCGGGCTGGTCAAATTGTCGACGATCGCCGCCTCGGACGCGACCGTTGCCGAATTGTCCGAGCCCGGCTGCGGGATCACCGCGTCGGACGGCTTGCCCGGCGTCGGCATCGTGCCGCCCTTGGCGCGGACCCAGGCGGCGAACTGCGCCGGCGACACCGCCTCAACCGCGATCGGCATGTAAGCGTGACGCGCGCCGCACAGCTCGGAGCACTGGCCGAAATAAAGGCCGGGCTTGTCGATCGTGAAGCTCGTTTCGTTCAACCGGCCGGGGATCGCGTCCAGCTTGATCCAGAACGCGGGCATCGCCCAACTGTGGATCACGTCGTTGGCGGTGGTGATCAGCCGGATCGGCACGCCGACCGGCAGCACGACGCGGTTGTCGGTGGCGAGCAGGCGCGGGCCGTCGGCGTCGGTGCGATACCGCTCGCCCGCGGCCACGTCCTGCTTTTCCTTCAGCAGGTTGGCGGTGATCTCGATCCCGCCGTTGTCCGGGTATTGATAGCTCCAGAACCACTGGTTGCCGATTGCCTTCAACGTCACAGCACCAGCGGGTGCGGGCTTGAACTGCGCCTGCAGCAGCCCGATCGAGGGTACCGCGATCGCGACCAGGATCAGCACCGGCGCCAGCGTCCACACCACCTCGATGAACGTGTTGTGGCTGGTCTTCGACGGGATCGGATTGCGCGCCGCGCGGAAGCGCACCATGACCAGCACCAGCAGCGCCAGCACGAACAGCGACACGATCGTGATCAGCGGAAACAGGATGCGATCGTGAAACCAGTGCGCGCGCAGGCCGTTTTTTGTCACCTGCGGCTGGATGCGCATCAACCCGTCGGTCGGTTGACCGATCATCGGCTTGGCGCTCATCGTCGGCGCACCGTCCTGCGCCAGCTCGAGCGAGGCGGGCGCCTTCTGGTTGAGCACCGCAGGAGCCGCGGCGTTCAAATTGGGTGCGGCAGGATCGGCCGTGTTGGCGGGTTCAAGCGCGCTAGGCGCGCCCGGTTGCGCGGTCTTGATCTCGGGCGCGGCGGCCGGCGTCTGGGCATATGCGCCGCCCCCCGTGCCAAGTCCGAGGCCGGCGAGCGCGAGCCCGCCTGCCAAGATCATCGTCTTCAAGCGGTTCATCGTGCTTCCATCACCCCTGCATCGCGGCACGGGAGCGCCCCCCCAGATACCTTGCGGGCATTCTCGCCCATTACCTCCGCCTATACGCGGCGCCCCCTTTTGCCTCAAGAGGGCGCGATTGCGCGAATTTTCGCAGCTTCCTTGCGTTGCGCCCGCCCCTTCGCACCCGTATCTGCGCCACCAGCAACAGGGACGGAGTGCGCGCGCGATGACCGAGGACGAGGTACTGGCCGAGTTCCGCGCCGCCGACGCGCTGCTCGAAGGCCATTTCATCCTGTCGTCGGGTCTGCGCAGCCCGCGCTACCTGCAATGCGCGCGCGTGCTGATGGACCCGCGCCGTGCCGCGCGGCTGTGCGAGGCGCTCGCCCGGACGATTCCGGCTGATCTGCGCGCCCGCATCTCGGCGGTGGTTGCGCCTGCGATGGGTGGGGTGATCGTCGGCTACGAAATGGCGCGCGCGCTGGGCGTCGAGGCGATGTTCGTCGAACGCCCGAGCGGGACGTTCGAGCTTCGCCGCGGGTTCCGGCTGGCCGAGGGGCAGGAGGTGCTGATGATGGAGGACGTCGTCACCACCGGCTTGTCGAGCCGCGAGGCGATCGCGGCGATCGAGGCGGCAGGCGGGCGGGTGATCGCGGGCGCGGCGCTGGTGGATCGCTCGAACGGTGCCGCCGACATCGGCGTGCCGTTCTTCCCGCTGCTCCGTCTCGACGTGCCGAGCTACGCCGCCGACGCGCTGCCGCCCGAATTGCAGGCGATCCCGGCGATCAAGCCCGGCAGCCGGGCGGCAGCCTGACATGGCGCTGCCGCTGCGTCTGGGCGTCAACATCGACCATGTCGCCACCGTGCGCAACGCGCGCGGCGGCGTGGTGCCCGATCCGGTCCGCGCCGCGCTGCTCGCCGCGTCGGCCGGCGCGGACGGGATCACCGCGCACCTGCGCGAGGATCGCCGCCACATCACCGACGCCGACATCGCGCGGCTGGTCGGCCAACTCGCTGCGCTCGATCGCGCGATCCCGCTCAATCTCGAGATGGCGGCGACCGAGGAGATGCTGGGCATCGCGCTGCGCCACCGTCCGCACGCCGCGTGCATCGTGCCCGAAAAGCGCGAGGAGCGCACCACCGAGGGCGGGCTCGACGTGGCGGGGCAGCACGATGTCCTTGCCCCGATGGTGCGCGCGCTGCGCGAGGCAGGCGTACGCGTGTCGCTGTTCATCGAACCGTCGCCCGAACAGATCGCCGCGGCGGTGTCGCTCGGTGCGCCGGTGGTCGAGCTCCACACCGGTCGCTACGCCGACACCGAGGGCGAGGCGCGCGCCGGCGAGCTGCGCCGATTAAGCGACGCCGCCGCGCTCGCCGCCAAGAACGGGATCGAGGTCCACGCCGGCCACGGGCTGACGTTCGACAACGTCCAGCCGATCGCCGCCATCCCTCAGGTGGTCGAGCTGAACATCGGCCATTTCCTGGTCGGCGAGGCGATCTTCGTCGGGCTGTACGAGAGTGTCCGGCGCATGAAGGCCGAGATGGCGGCCGCGCGATGAGGACGCGCGCTTGATCATCGGATTGGGCTCCGACCTGTGCAACATCGAGCGGATTCAAGCCTCGCTCGATCGGTTCGGCGAGCGGTTCGAGCAGCGCGTGTTCACCGAGGTCGAGCGCGCCAAGGCGGCCAGGCGGCCGTTCACCCGCGCGGGCACGCTTGCCAAGCGCTTCGCCGCGAAGGAAGCATTCTCCAAGGCCGTCGGCACCGGGTTCAAGGCCGGCGTGTTCATGCGTGACATCGGCGTCGTCAACGCACCCTCGGGCGCGCCGACGCTCGCGCTGACCGGCGGGGCAAAGGCGCGGCTCGACGCAATGGTCCCGGCCGGGTATGAAGCACGCATCCATCTGACCTTGACCGACGATCATCCGTGGGCGCAGGCCTTCGTGATCATCGAAGCAATACCCATCGGATAAGCTGACGTGGCCGACGACCTGACGCTCACCCGTGATGTCCCTTCAGGCGACGCGCCGCGCGAGCGTGCCGGGTTCGACTGGTGGAGCGAGGCGAAAGGGCTGTTCTGGCTGGTGCTGGCGGTGCTCGGCTTCCATTCCTTTATCGCCAAGCCATTCTACATTCCCAGCGAATCGATGCTGCCTGGGCTGATGGTCGGCGACCGGTTGGTGGTATCGAAATTCGCCTATGGCTGGTCGTTCGTCTCGCCGACGATCCCCGATCCGGTCGCAATCGCGCGTGACCTGGTGCTGCACCAGCCGGTGGAGAGCTGGTCGGTCCAGCTACCTTTCATTCCCGGGCGCGTGTTCGGCAGCCTGCCCGAGCGCGGCGACGTGGTGATCGTGACCCCGCCCGGATCGTCGAGCGATTACATCAAGCGCGTGATCGGTCTGCCCGGCGACACGCTGGAGGTGCGCGGCGGCGTCGTGTTCCTGAACGGCGTCGCGGTGCCGCGCGGGCCGCTGCACTTCCGCGATCTGCCCGTCGACGCGAACGCGACCTGCGACCCGCTGCAATATCCGGGGGCGCAGCGCGTGCTCGGCGACGGGCGCACCGTCTGTCACTTGCCGATCATCACCGAAACGCTGCCGAACGGCCGCTGTTACGACACCGTCGACCTTCAGCCCGACTCGCCCGGCGACAATTACGGTCCGGTCCGCATCCCTGCCGGGCGCGTGTTTCTGATGGGCGACAACCGTGATCGCTCCGCCGACAGCCGCTTCGCGCTGGGCGGGTTCGAGCGCGGGCTGGGCGGGCCGGTGCCGGTCGAGAACCTGGGTGGGCGCGCGGAGTTCATCACCTTCTCGGTCGATGGCGACGCGACGCTCAACCCGCTGACCTGGTGGTCGTCGCTGCGCGGTGGGCGCGCGGGCACCTCGCTCCATCCCGAGCGCACGCAGTGAGCGACGCCAAGCACGACGACCGCGTCGCGGTCGTATCGGGCGCGAGCCCGCACGAGGTGCGCGATCCGGCAGTGCGCGCCGAGTTGAAGCGGGCGGCGGTGTGGCTGGGCCTCGCCGGCGCGATCGCGCTGGTGGTGTTGCTGATCCAGCCGCTGCTCGTCATCTTCGCCGGGCTCGTCTTCGCCGCTCTGCTCGACGGCGGGGTGCGACTGCTCGGCCGCGTGCTGCCGATCGGGCGCGGGTGGCGGTTGCTGATCGTGTGTCTGCTGACGCTCGCGTTCCTGGTCGGTACCTTTTATCTCGCCGGCGTTCAGATCACGCAGCAGGTGATGCAGTTACGCTCCACCGTCGAGACGCAGGTGGTGCGTCTGTCGGGCTGGCTGTCGTCGCAGGGGCTGATGCCGGGCGCGTCCGATCTGAACGGCATCGCGCGCCAGGCGCTCGGCTCGGTCGGAAAGGTGACCGCGTGGGTCGGCACCGCCTTTGGTGCGCTCACCACCATGTTCATGATCCTGGTGATCGGGTTGTTCGTCGCGATCGATCCGCGCGTCTATGATCGCGGGTTTCAGTGGATGATCCCCGAGGAAAGCCGCGCGGAAGTCGCGATCACGACGCAGCGGACGGCGCGCACGCTGCGCCGCCTGCTCGCCGGGCGCCTGCTCGGGATGGCGTTCGAGGGCGCATTCGTCGGCGTGGCGCTCGCGCTCGCCGGTGTGCCGATGGCGCTGATCCTGGGCATCGTGACGGGGCTGCTCGCCTTCATTCCCAACGTGGGCGCGTTCGTCTCGGGGGCGATGACGATCGCGGTCGGTTTCTCCGCCGGTATGCATACGGGCGTGCTCGCGATCCTCATCTACGTCGCGGTGCAGGTGATCGACGGCTATCTCGTGATCCCGATGGTGGCGAAACGCACCGTTGACCTGCCGCCCGCGCTGACGCTCGGTGCGCAGATCCTCGCGAGCGCGCTGTTCGGGATCATCGGCCTGGCGTTGGCCGATCCGATGACCGCGATGATCAAGGCGGCGATGGAACGCCGCTCGGAGAAGGCCGAGGAACCGGCATGAGCACGATCGTGCTGCACGATTACTGGCGTTCGTCGGCGGCGTATCGCGTGCGGATCTGCCTCAATCTCAAGCGCGTCCGCTACACCTCCGTTGCGGTCAATCTGCTGGACGGGGCGCAGCGAGGAGCGGACAACCGGGCGATCAATCCGCAAGGACTGGTGCCGACGCTGGTGGTCGATGGCCGCATCGTGACGCAGAGTCTCGCCATCATCGACTGGCTCGATGCGACCTATCCCGAACCGGCGATGGTCTCGTCCGATCCCTTCGTCCGCTCGGGTCAGCTCGCACGCGCGCTGGTGGTCGCGGCGGACATCCACCCGATCGACAATCTGCGCGTCCTCAAACGGCTGGAGCAGCAGTTCGGCGCCGATCAGGCCGCGCGCGACGATTGGTACCGCCACTGGGTGGTCGAGGGGCTGACCGCGCTCGAGATCATGGCGGCGGACACGCCCGCGGGGCCGTTCCTGGGCGGTGCGGCGCCCGACATCGCCGACCTCTGCCTCGTGCCGCAGCTCTACAACGCGCGCCGCTTCAACGTCCCGCTCGACGCCTTTCCGCGTTTGTGCGCCGCCGACGCGGCGATGGCGGCGCTGCCCGAGGTCGCGGCCGCGCACCCCGATCGCGTGCCGCACTGAGCCGGGCACGCGCGTGTTGCAGGTCGTAACGGCCTTTTCATCGTCGCCGACATCGCAGCGTCACGCGGCATTGCGACGCCCGGCGTCATGGCGGCGGAGCAGAGGCAGCGGGCGGGTCGCGGCGACCCGGGTGATCGTGGTCCCGTCGACCTTAGTCACGGTGCGCGCATGACCGACGCGGATCAACTGCGCGCGCTGGAGCCGATCCGCCGGCATCGCCCGCGCTGGCCACGCGCGCTCGCGACCGCGCTGACGGGCGTGATGCTGATCGGACTGGCGCACGAGCTGCTCGATCACGGGCTTGCCGGGCTGACACGGATGCTGCCGCGCAACGGCTGGTTTTACCTGTTGTTTCTTTTGTCCTATTTCACCACGCCGATCGTCGATTTCGTGATCTTCCGCCGCTTGTGGCGGGTGCCCGCGCGTGCGTTCGGCGCGTTGAACCTGAAACGCGTCGCCAACGATCTGCTGATCGGCGTGACCGGCGACGCCTATTTCTACGCCTGGGCACGCGAACGGTTGAAGATGGTGACCGCGCCGTTCGGTGCGGTGAAGGATGTCAGCATCCTGTCGGGCCTGGCGGGCAACACCGCCGCGATCCTGCTCGGCGCCATCGCGCTGCCGCTCGGCTACAAGCTGATCGATCCGGACGTGCTGCGCGCGATGCTATGGTCCCTGGGGTTGACCGGATTGGTGGTCGGCGCGGTGCTGTTCCTGTCGCCGATCGTCTTCTCGCTCGCCCGGCGTGAGCTGTGGTGGATCTATCGCTGGTCGCTTTATCGCATCGCGCTGAGCAGCCTGGCGCTCGCGGTCGCGTGGCATTTCGCGATGCCGAGCGTGTCGGTGTTCATGTGGGTATTCCTGATGGCTGGGCGGTTGCTCGTCTCGCGCCTGCCGTTTCTGCCCAACAAGGACCTGTTGTTCGCCAATTTCGCGATCCTGGTGATCGGACACGATCGCGCCTTGTCCGAGTTGATGGCGTTCACCGCCGCGTCAACCTTGCTGGCGCATATCGCCGTTGTCGGCATCTTTGGTGCCGGATTCGTGTGGGAAAGGCTGAAGGCATGGCGAAGGCTCGGGTGAGTTTCTGGCGCGTCGCGCTGATCGCGGCGGCGGGGCTCGCGAGTGTTCCGGCGAGTGCGCAGGTGCTCGGGCCCGATGCGGGGGCGTGCAACGGCGGGCAGGGGCCCGCGATCCTGGCGACGGTCACCGGGTTGAAGGACGCACGCGGCACGATCAAACTCGAGCTTTATCCCGCCAACGAAACCGATTTCCTGGAAGACGACAAGAAACTGCTCGCCGCGGGCAAGGTGTTCCGCCGCATCACGGTGGCGGCGCCTGCGACCAGTGTCGCGCGCCTGTGCATCCGCGTGCCGCGTCCGGGCCGCTACGCCTTGTTCTTCGGCCACGACCGCGACGGCAAGCGCAAGTTCGATTTCTGGAGCGACGGCGCCGGCTTTCCGGGCAACCGCAAGATCGGCCGCTCGCGCCCCAAATTGTCCGACGCGCTGATCCAGGTCGGCGCGGGCGTCATGCAGACCACGATCCGCGCGCAATATCTGCGTGGGCTCGGCGGGTTCGGGTTCTGAGGCGATGCGGATCGTCGAGGTCAACGAACTCTATTCGCCGACCGGCGGCGGGGTCAGGACCTATATCGACGCCAAAATGGCGATCCTGGCCAAACAGGGCCACGAACTGGTCGTGATCGCACCCGGCCGCGCCACGCGGGTCGAGGAACGCCCGACCGGCGGACGCGTCATCTACGTGAAGTCGCCGACCATCCCGATCGACCGCAACTACGGCCTGTTCTGGGACGCCGCGCCGATCCACTCGCTGCTCGACGACCTGCAGCCCGACGTGGTGGAAAATTGCTCGCCGTGGCGCTCGGCCGGGATCGTCGCCGACTGGCAGGGGCCAGCGCTCAAGAGCTGGTTCCTCCACAACGACAATCTGGAAGCCTATCCCAAGCGCTGGCTCGGCCGGCTCGCCTCGCCCGAGCGGATCGAACGCGCCTTTGACTGGTACAATCGCTACCTCGACCGCTGTTTCGAGCGCTACGACACGGTGATCACCAACGGCCCGGTGCTGTTCAAACGCTATCGCGCGCGCGGCGTGCGCGTCGATGCGGCGATCCCGCTCGGCATCGATCGCGTGCGCTTTTCGCCCGACCTGCGCGACGAGGCGCTGCGCGCGTCGATGCTGGCGCAGTGCGGCCTGCCGCCCGACGCCCACCTGCTGCTCGCAGTCGGACGCCACCACCCGGAGAAGCGCTGGCCGACCGTGATCGACGCGGTGCAGCGCGCCGGCGCGCGCGCGCCCGTCGGCATGATGATGCTGGGGCAGGGTCCCGACACCGCCGCGCTCGAGCGGCATATCGGCAGCAGCCCGCACATCCGCCTGTACCGCCCGGTCTACGATCGCCCGCAGCTCGCGACCTTCATGGCGAGCGCCGACGCGTTCATCCACGGCGCGTCGAACGAGACGTTCGGGCTGGTCGCCTCGGAGGCGCTCGCGAGCGGGCTGCCGCTGATCGTGCCCGACGCGGGCGGCGCGTTCGAGGTCGCGCGGCCGACCTATGCCGAGACGTACCGCGCCGGCGACGCCTACGACTGCGCAGCAGCGATCCTGCGGCTGTTCGCGCGCGATCAGGCGCTGTTGCACCGCGCGGCGCGCGTCGCCGCGGCGCACGTCCGTTCGGACGAGCAGCACGCCGCCGATCTCGTCGCCTTCTACGCGCACCGCATCGCCGAGCGCGAAGCAGGTGCACCGGCTCAGGCGAGAAGGTCGGCGTAAGCGACGGGCGCGTGGCCGCGGAACGCAGCAAAGGTCCGGTCGATGCTCGCCATCAGCGCGGGTACGCGCGTGTCACTGGGATGAACCGCGACCCGCACCGTGCGCGTCGGCTGCAACGCGCGGCGCAGCACCGCGGCGGCGGCAAGCGAACTGAACTGCCGCGCGCGCGACCGGCTCGCCCAGGTGATGACCGGCCCTCGCGCGACGATGCGCCCACCCGGCTGCCACACCCGCGCGTGATCCTCCGCCAGCGCGAAGCCCGCGTCGCCGAGCGCGCGGCGCGCGTCATCGGAGTAGAGCCACGCCGGCGCGATGAAACCCGCTGCCCGGCGGCCGATCGTGTCCTCGACCAGCGCCTTGCCGCGCCGCATCCGTGCCAGTGCCTCGGCATGGTCGAGCCCCAGGAACTCGCCCTCGCCCGCGGTCATGTGGCGCGCCTTGAACGCGGCGGTGCCGGCGTGCGCGGACGTGTCGCGGTGGAACCAGCCGTGGACGAACATCTCGACCCCGCGATCCGACCAGGCGCGCAGCCGCGCCTTAAACGCGGGGGTCAGCGGTGCCGCCCCCCAGTGATCGGGCACGACCAGCATCGCCAGCCGCTCGCCGACGTGCGGGTAAAGGTGCGCGAGCAGTTGATCGACCTCGCGCTCGAAGCGCGGCGAGACGTCGTGGATCGAGGCGAGCAGGCGTTTCATCGCCGCCTGCCTTAGCCGATCACGAACGCGGGCGCAGCAAGGCGCTGTCACGATAGCATCATCGATCTGCGGCAAGGGTGATGTCGTAATCGGGGAAGGGACACACGTGACGCTCACCACCACCAGGCGCGCGCTGATCGCGACGGGCACGCTCGGGCTCGGCGCGCTGTCGATCCCCGGCCTGGCGCAAGTCGCACCCATGCTCGGCGCGACCGGCTTCACCCACTCGGTCGCGAGCGGCGAGCCGGGGCAGGACACGATGCTGTTGTGGACGCGCTACGTGGCGCCGCGCGGCGACTCGGCGAAGCTGGTGGTGGAGTTGAGCGAAACGCCCGATTTCGCGCGCGTCGTCGCTACCGGCAGCGAAATCACGGGTCCATGGCGCGACTGGACCACGAAGATCACCGTCTGGGGGCTGAAACCCGGCACGCGCTACCATTACCGTTTCGTCGCGCCCGACGGCACGCGCTCGCCCACCGGCACCACCAGGACGCTGCCGCAAGGCGCGGCGCGCTCGTTCAAGGCGGCGATCTTCTCCTGCTCGAACATGGGCTACGGCTGGTTCAACGCCTATGCGCACGCCGCCGCGCGCGATGATCTCGACCTCGCGGTCCACCTCGGCGATTATTTCTACGAATATTCGCCCGGCACCTATCCACCCGCCAACGTCGCGGTGCCCGGCCGCGTGCCGCAGCCGATGGGCGAGACGATCCACCTCGCCGACTACCGTTTGCGCTACGCCAGCTACCGCGCCGACCCCGACCTCCAACTGCTACACGCGCGCGTGCCGTGGATCGTGCAATGGGACGATCACGAGAGCGCGAACGATTCGTGGGAAGGCGGCGCGCAGAACCACGACTCGGCAAGCGAAGGCGACTGGAACGCGCGCCGCGCCGCCTCGGTCCAGGCCTATCGCGAGTGGATGCCCGTCTCCGACGAGCCGTGGAAAGCGTATGAGATCGGCCAGCTCGCGACCTTGTGGCGCACCGAGACGCGGCTGTTCGCGCGCACGCGCCAGACCGAGATCGCCGAGCTGCTCAAGGCACCCGACCCTGCGGCCGCCATGCGCGCGTTCCGCGACGGCGCGTGGAGCGACCCCGCGGTGACGATGATGGGGACGCAACAGGAATCGTGGCTGTTCCACGATCTTGCACGCTCGGTGAAGGCGGGGCAGCGCTGGCAGGTCGTCGGCTTCGGTACGATCATGGGCAATCTGTCGACGCCCAAGGCGGCGGGCGACTGGCTCGCGGGATCGAGCCCGCGCGCGCAGGGCTATATCAAGGCCGGGATCATGGCGGCGCAGAACGGGCTGCCGTCGAACCTTGACTCATGGGGCGGCTACCCTGAGGCACGGCGGCGTTTCCTGCAGGCGGCGCAATCGGCCAACGCCGAGCTGGTCGTGATCTGCGGCGACAGCCACAATGCCTGGGCGTTCGACCTCGCGCAGGACGGGGCGGCAGGCGTCGAGTTCGCGGGCCACGCGGTCAGCTCGCCGGGCTACGAGAGCGCGCTGACGCAGGACCCCGCGCTCGTCGCGCGCACGCTGGTTTCGGCCAATCCCGAGCTCAAATGGTGCGACACGTCGCGCCGCGGCTATATGGCGATGACGATCACGCCCGACCGGGTCAGCAACGATTGGCTGTTCGTCGACACGATCCGCCAGCGCAACCCCGCCGCCAGCGTCGGCCACACCGCCACCGTGATGCGCGGTCGGCGGCGGATGGTCGCTTAAGCTTCCGGCTAATGCACCGTCACCCCGGACTTGATCCGGGGTCCCGCTATCTTGCGCGGTTGAAGACGCGGGATCCCGGATCAGGCCCGGGATGACGTTCTAATTTCGCGGCCGCGTCCACAATTCCGCCGGGCGCGGCGTGTCCGCGATCGCCATCCGCCTCCGCGCCGCGACCCAGCTGCGCGCGATCCACGCCAGCTTCTCCCACTTGCTCGTCGTCACCCGGTGGTCCCACGCCGCGCCCCCGCGCGCCGCCACCTTGCGCGCAATGTCGCCGTAGATGCCCGCGGCGGCCAGCACCGCCCAGGCCGATCGCCTGGACAGCGCCTTGGTCCCCACCCGCGCGCTCGCCTCGTGCATCTCGGCACGTGTCGCGAGCCGGCGCGCGAGCACCGCCAGCCGGTCGCGGAACGGGGGCTTCATGTGCTGCCCCGGCGGCATGTCCATCTCCACCAGCCACTCGACCGGCAGGTAGCAGCGCCCTGCGCGGTCATCCTCCTCGATATCGCGCGCGATGTTGGCGAGCTGGAAAGCGAGTCCCAGGTCGCACGCGCGGTCGAGCGTTTCCTCGTCGTCGGGCGACACCCCCATGACGAGCGCCATCATGCACCCGACTGCGCCCGCGACATGGTAGCAATAGCGGTACAGATCGGCCTCGCTGCGCGGGCGCCATTCCTCGGCGTCGAGCTGGAACCCGTCGATCAGGTCGTGCGCCAGCGCGCGCGGCAGCTTCACCTCGGCCGCGACGATGCGCAGCGCGTCGAACGCCGGGTCGCCCACCACCTCACCATCGAGGGCGAGGTCGGTCAGCCGCCGCACCTCGGCGACGCGCGCTTCCGCGTCCGCCACGCGGCGCATCCCGTGGCCGTGGTCCTGCCCGTCGACGATGTCGTCGCACTTGCGGCACCAGGCGTAGAGCAGCCACGCGCGCTCGCGCGTCTCGCGGTCGAACAGCTTCGACGCCGCACCGAAACTCTTCGACCCGCGCGCGATCGACTCCTCCGCCGCCGCGACGATCGCGTCGCGCGAGGGCAGCGCGGGTTCGTGGCTCAAAGGTCCTCCGCCGCCATGCGCACGATCGGCTGCGTCGGGCGGTGATCCGCCATTCGATCAAGCAGCGCGTCGAACGTGTCGGCCACGATCAGAAGGTCGCGGTGCTGCGCGCGCAGGAAGCCGACCTCGCCCATCTTAACCCAGAACGCGATCAGATGGTCGTAATAGCCGCCGGCGTTCAACAGCCCGACCGGATCGGCGTGGTAGCCGAGCTGCGCCCAGCTCAGCGCTTCCCACAATTCGTCCATCGTGCCCGTGCCGCCCGGCAGCGTGACGAACCCGTCCGACAGGTCGGTGAAGGCGCGCTTGCGTTCGTGCATGCCGCTGACGACGTGGAGCTCGCTAAGCCCGCGGTGCGCGACCTCGGCGTCGACCAGCGCCTGCGGGATGATGCCGATCACCTCGCCGCCGGCCGCCAGCGCACCATCGGCGACCGCGCCCATCAACCCCAGCCGCCCGCCGCCGTAGACGAGGCCGATCGCGCGCCGCGCGAGTCCCTCACCCACGTTGCGGGCGAGGTCGACGTAGGAGGGATCGGCGGGCGTGGCGGAGCCACAATAAACGGCGAGACGCTTCATGCCCGCCCCGCTAGGCCAAGCAGCGCACGGCGACAACCGTGCGCCGCGTGAAGGTCACGCCGCGACGGGCGTGCGATACCCTTCCAGCATCAGCGCCGCCGTCGCCTTGGCGCTGCCGACCACGCCCGGAATGCCCGCGCCAGGGTGCGTCCCCGCGCCGGTGAAGAACAGGTTCGAGATCGCGTCGTCGCGGTTGTGGACGCGGAAATAGGCGCTCTGCGTCAACACGGGTTCGAGGCTGAAGGCGCTGCCCAGATGCGCGTTCAGATCGTGCTGGAAATCGGTTGGCGCGTAGCTGAACTTGGTGACGATGCGCGAATGGATGTCGGGGATCAGCCGCCGACCGACCTCGTCGAGGATGCGCTTCTCCAGGATCGGCGCGACCGTTTCCCAATCACCGGTGAACTTGCCCATGTGCGGCACCGGCGCCAGCGCGTAAAAGGTCGAATGCCCCTCCGGTGCGAGACTCGGGTCGGTGACGGTCGGGTGGTGAAGGTAGAGCGAGAAATCCTCGCTCAAGACGCCGTGATCGTAGATGTCGTCGAGCAGCCCCTTATAGCGCGGGCCGAACAGGATCATGTGGTGCGGGATGCCGGGCCACGTTCCCGTCACGCCGAAGTGGACCACGAACAGCGACGGCGAGTAGCGCTTGCGCTCCAGCTTCTCCGCGGTCCGCCTGGCCGCGCCCGACTCGGGCAAGAGGTCGCGGTAGACGTGCATGATGTCGGCATTGGCCGCGACCTGGTCGACCTCCTGCCGATACCCGCCCGCGGTTTCCACCGCCGTCACGCGGTCGCCCAGCGTCTCGATTCTAGAGACCGGATCGTTCAGGCGCAATTTGCCGCCCAGCCGCTCGAACAACGCGACCATGCCCGCGACGAGCCGGTTGGTCCCGCCTTGGGCGAACCACACGCCGCCGTCGCGCTCGAGCTTGTGGATCAGCGCGTAGATCGCGCTGGTAGTCATCGGATTGCCGCCGACGAGCAGGGTGTGGAAGCTGAGCGCCTGCCTGAGCTTCTCGCTTTCAACGAACTTCGACACGATCGAGTAGACCGAGCGCCACGCCTGATATTTGGCGAGCGCGGGCGCCGCCTTCACCATCGATGCGAAATCGAGAAACGCGACATGGCCGAGCTTCTCGTAACCCTCACGGTACACGCCGGCCGAATAATCGAGAAAGCGGCCATAGCCCGCGACATCGGCCGGGTTGAGCTTCGCGATCTCGGCGCGCAGCACCTCGTCGTTGTTGGTGTAATCGAAGCTGGTGCTGTCGGGCCAGTGGAGCCGGTAGAAGGGCTGCACCGCTTCCAGCACGACGTCGTCGGCCATGCGGTTGCCCGACAGCGCCCACAATTCTTCCAGGCACGCCGGATCGGTGATGACGGTCGGCCCGGCATCGAAGGTGAAGCCGTCACACTCCCAATAATATGCGCGGCCGCCCGGCTTGTCGCGCGACTCGAGGATCGTTGTCTCGACCCCGGCGGACTGGAGCCGGATCGCGAGAGCGAGGCCGCCGAAGCCTGCGCCGATCACCACTGCACGCGTCATGATGCATCCTTCAAAGCATGGATCGCGCGCCCGATCGGGACCGGCGGTTTGCCGGCGAGCACGCGCATCTTGTCGAGCGTCGTCGAACGGCCCGCGTAGAAACGCGACACCAACCCGGGACGAAGGCGGTAGAAACGTTCCAGCACGCGGTAACGCTCCGCGGGCTCGGCCGCCTTGAACAGCATCAGGTCGAGCATGCGGTAGAATTTGCGCGCACGCCACGCCTGCGCGGCATGGGCGTGGGTCAGCTCGTGCAAGCCGGCACCCGACAGGTCGTTCGCGTTCGCGATCAGATGCGCGAACCGCACGGCGTCAGGCAGCGAGTAACCGGTCGTCGGATGGAACATCCCCGCGCGCCCACCCGCCTTCGCGACCTTGCCGGTCGAGCGCCAGTAGGCCTCGAAATCGCCGCCGAGCACGACGGGCAACACACCGTGTTCCTCGCGCAGCGGATTGCCGACCGTCCAGCCCTTGGTGCGCGCGTAATCGCCGATCCGCTCGCGGATGGCGGCGCGATCGAGCTCGGGCGTGTCGCTGTAATAGGTATCCTCGACGAACAAGCGCGTGGGCGAAAACGGCAGCAGATAGACGAAGCGGTAGCCGTCGTGCTCCCACAGCCCCGCCCGACCGCCGGGCCGCTCCGAGCGCTCGACGAGATCCACCTGCCAGCCGTCAGCGGCGAGCAGCGCTGCGGTGGCCAGACCGCTCACCCCGCCACCGATGACGCAGACGGTCTTGGGCTCGCGCGGCTGGCTGGTCCGACCGGTCCAGGGCAGGGGCCTCATCGTCGGCCTCGAACGACGCTGTCGAGCACGATCGCGGCCTTGCGGGGGCCCGGGACCCGGACCCGCTCGTGGCGCAGCCGCTCCACGGGGGTCTCGCGCAGTCGGCCAGACAGCTCGGCGAAGAGCCGGTGCGCCACCCGGACTGCACGTCGGCTGCTCGGCGGCAGCTGCTCGACGGCGGCGGCAGCGAGGGCGAGATCGTTGTCGAGGTCGTCGAGGAGCCGGTCACGGTCGGCGTCGTCGATGCGGTGCGGGTCGACGCCCGGGAAGTAGCGGCGACCGAGCTCGTCGCGGTCGGCGGCGATGTCTCGCAAGAAGTTCACCTTCTGGAAGGCGGCCCCGAGGCGTAGAGCCCCCGGGGCGAGCCGGTCGTAGCTGGCCTGGGCGTCGGGCTCGTCGGCGAGGAAGGCGCGCAGGCACATGAGACCGACGACCTCGGCCGAGCCGTAGACGTACCTCGCGAAGCTTTCCTCGTCGTGGGTGGTGCGAGTGAGGTCGGTGCGCATCGAGGCGAAGAAGGGCTCGACGAGGTCCATGCCGATCCCGCATGCTCGCGCTGTCCGGGCGAAGGCATGGACGACGAGGTCAGAGCTCAGGCCGCGGTCGATCGCGACGCTCACCTCGCGCTCGAGATGGTCGAGCACAGCGCGCTGCGTGTGGCTGGCAACGTCGGGGCGGGGAGCATCGACGATCTCGTCGGCGACCCGGACGAGGGCGTAGATGCTGCGCACGCGCGCCCGGACGGGTTCGGCGAGCAGCCTGCTCGACGCACCGAAGGAGGTCGAGTACCGGGCGATGACGAGCTCGGCAGCGGCCTGGGCGGTCGCGTCGTAGCGGACGTGGGGTGGGGCCTCGTCGCGCTGATGTCGGGCCGGTGTCATGCCACGCCCCCCTCGAGG
>ERZ1023242.100-NODE-100-length-22164-cov-7.748202_pt1 | contig 22164 bp, 20 predicted proteins | sample MGYA00520875_ERZ1023242 | MGnify/ENA primary metagenome ERZ1023242 (study PRJEB32759, sample SAMN07749884) | skin metagenome | biome: transportation; feature: city; material: polyester macromolecule | host: Homo sapiens | place: Hong Kong:ISLAND line | collected... | reverse complement strand
CTCAGATGCTCAGCCATCCGCGCCTTGGACACAAGGTCGGACTTCGTTGCCAGAGCGATAAGCGTGGGACGCCGAGGAAAATCGGCGATCTGGGAGACAAGGTAGGTATCCCCTGGCCCGATCCGCTGGTTGGAGGGCAAACACACTCCAATGACGTCGACCTGGGTCCAGGTGTCGAAGACCAGGTCGTTAAGTCGCTGGCCCAGCAGGGTGCGCGGCTTATGGAGACCGGGGGTGTCGATGACGACGATCTGGGACTTCTCGCCAGTAACTACGCCACGGATGACATGACGGGTGGTCTGGGGCTTCGAGGAGGCAATGGCGATTTTCGAGCCGACCAAGGCGTTCGTGAGGGTCGACTTACCGGCATTTGGGCGCCCGACGAAGCACACGAAGCCGGAGTGGAATCCGGCACGGGTAGATTCAGCCACCCTCGCGGCAACATAATCGACGACGGAAATCTCCTCGTCATCGCCGTCCATGAGATCAGCCAGCGAGGGCATCTCGTCGTCACTCATCATTATCCTCCTGTTCGGGGGTTGCCTCGGGAGCGCGCTTCACCAAGCAGGTATCCACCTGGTGACGTCGACCGGTCGCCTTCTCTGCGGTGATCTCTAGCCCCTCCCAGATGATGACAGATCCCGGGATGGGCACGACGGACAGTTCCTTGGCCATAAGGCCACCAACCGTCTCGACGTCGTCATCGTCGACCTTAAGGTCAAACAGTTCTCCTAGGTCATCGACCGGCAAACGCGAGGAAATACGGAAGACACCATCTTTGATCTCTTCGGTAAGGGTCGGCTCGGCGTCGTATTCGTCAACAATCTCGCCAACGATCTCCTCGACAATGTCCTCGATCGTCACCAAGCCAGCCGTACCGCCAAACTCGTCGACGACAATGACGAGATGGTTGCGGTCTCGCTGCATTTCGTGCAGCACTTGGTCGACCGGTTTAGAGTCTGGGCAGAGCACAGCAGGCCGCATAATTGATTCGACGCTTTCGGTAGCATAACCGTCAGGATTGTCGAGCACTCGCCGAGAAAGGTCCTTGAGATAGGCGATGCCACGGATGTCGTCGAAACCTTCGCCGACGACCGGAACCCGGGAGAAGCCAGATCGCAGGGCCAAGGTCAAGGCCTGACGCAGATTCTTAGTCCGGGGAATATAAACCACGTCGGTGCGCGGAACCATGACCTCCTTCGTGAGGGTGTCACCCAGCTCGAATACTGAGTGAATCATTTCCCGCTCGCCGGCCTCAATGAGGTCCGAGGCCTCGGCGTAGTCGACCATCTCGCGCAGCTCAGCCTCAGAAGTGAAGGGGCCCTCGGCGTATCCCTTGCCGGGAGTCAGGGCATTGCCGATGAGAATTAGCAGGGCCGCGATGGGGCCGAGGACGTGGGCAAGCACTCCCCAGGGACGCGACCAAAAGGTGCAGATATTGGTGTCATGTTGGCGCCCCAAGGTGCGCGGAGCCACTCCCCATGTCAAGAAGTCAACGAGCACCATGATCGCCACGACGATGAACACCTGTTGCCAGAGCAGGTCGAAGTGGCTGAAAATAAGCAGCGCAACAAGTGCCGTCGCCGTCACCTCGGAAATAACCCTCACCAGCATCGCGGTATTGATGAAGGGTGCCGGGTCGGCAACCATGTCAAGCACCCGTTGATGAGCAGCCTTACCGTCGGCAGCAAGCTCCTCGGCCTTCGAATGGGACATGTGCTGAAGGGCCGTCTCCATAGCCACATTGAGACTTGCCAACACTGTGAAAACGAAGGCGATCGCCAGAACGAGCCATTCTTGCTGTGTCACCACTGACCTGTCTGTTCTCGATGATCATCCCATGCCGCGATGATTTCGTCATTGAGTCCGAACATGACGCGCTTCTCTTCGGGTTCGGCATGGTCGTGGCCGAGCAGGTGCAACAATCCGTGGATGAGGAGGTATTCCGCCTCCCCATCGGGGGTGCGACCGTTCTCAGCGGCTTGCCGAGCTGTAACTGTCGGACACAGCACGATGTCACCGAGTAGCCCGGAGGGCGGGTCCTCGCGGTCGACGGGAGCACGCATCTCGTCCATCGGGAAGCTCAGGACGTCGGTCGGCCCGGGAAGACCCATGAACTTTTCGTGGTAGGCCTCCATCGTTTGCTCGTCGATGAGGATGATCGATAGCTCCGACGAGGGGTGGATGCGCAACCAATCAAGGGCAAATGTCGCCAGACCGACGAGTCCCTCCTCATCGGCCGGGGAGCCAGACTCATTAGTGATGTCGATCATCGGGTCTTCCTGTTCTTGCGCGGATTTTTGGCGCCATACGGCTCGGTGACGATGTCGTAACGGTCGTAGGCGGCGACGATTTTGCCCACCAGACGGTGGCGGACAACATCGCGGCTGGTGAGGTTACAGAAAGCGATGTCGTCGATGCCGTCGAGGATGCCCTGCACTACTCGTAGCCCAGACTTCACACCGGGGGGCAGATCGACCTGGGTGACGTCGCCAGTGACGACGATCTTTGAACCGAAACCGAGGCGAGTGAGAAACATCTTCATCTGCTGCGGTGAGGTGTTTTGGGCCTCATCCAAGATGACGAAGGCGTCATTGAGAGTGCGGCCCCGCATGTAGGCCAACGGTGCCACCTCAACAGTTCCGGCACTAAGAAGACGTGGCACAGTATCGGAGTCGACCATATCGTGTAGGGCATCGTAGAGCGGGCGCAAATAGGGGTCAATCTTCTCCGACAAGGTACCAGGTAAGTAACCGATTTTCTCTCCCGCCTCAACGGCCGGACGAGTGAGGATAATCCGGCTCACCTGCTTGGTCTGGAGAGCTTGCATTGCTTTGGCCATTGCCAGATATGTCTTACCCGTGCCAGCCGGACCGAGGCCAAAGGTGACGGTGTTGGCGTCGATCGCGTCAACATACCGCTTCTGGTTCAGGGTTTTAGGACGAACTATCTTGCCGCGGTTTTTGAGGACGTCCGCCGTCATGACTTCGGCCGGGCCTTCTCCATTGCGGGTCATGGCCACGACCCGGTCGACATCATCGACGGACAGGCTCTGACCGGTACGGATGATCGTCATCATCTCCGACAGAATGTCGCCGGCATCGACCAGATCTGCGGGATGCCCCGCGAGGTGAATCTCATTACCGCGTACCAGAATATCGGCATCCAGGGCGTCCTCGAGACGTTTGAGGAATTCATCATTGGGCCCGACTAGGGTCACCATGGGAATCGATGTAGGCACCGCGACAACGCGCCGCGCCGCGCCTTCTTTGCCAGTATCGGTGTTGTGAGTCTGCAAAGTTGTGGTCAGGGTTCTCTCCGGTGTGACGGGAATGTGTACCCTCCTACTGTAGACGTAGCCAACGACGGCGCAGCGCGCTGGCAGGTGCAGCGTGCCAGGAGGTAGTGATGGGACGGGGCTGGCTCGACGATGCGGCATTCACCCTGGGTACTGAATTGTCATTGGACAAGGTACTTCGCGAAGGGGTGCGCACCAGCGTGGCCCGGTGCTGGGTGGATGGTTCTACGACGGCCTCTTCGGGCGCGCGAATGGTTGTGGCGAAATGTTTCCGATCAACATCGATGGCGCACAATTCCGGCGGACTGGGGATTGTCCGGGAGGTAGCTGGTTTGGGCTGTCTGCCGGAGGCACCGCGGCTATACGCCGCCGACCTCGATCTAGGCGTAGTGGTCATGGAGAATGTGCCGGGGACGACCTTAGAAACGATCTTGGCCGGCAACGACCCCTCAGCTGCTCTCACTGCCGCTGAGATGTGGGGACGGGCGATGGCGTCTGTTATGGCGGCATCGATGCGGGAGGCGTCTGATCGGCAGGTAAGCAACGAGGTCATCCCAGCGTTCCAGGATGCCGTCCGTTGCCTTGACCCACGGACGCGCTCGGCGGGTGGCCCAGCCTCACCCCGTCTGCCAGGGAGGGGCCTACAGAAAATGTGCGCGGCACTAGAGATCGAGGTACCCGATGATGCGGAGCTCGAATTGTTTGAGTTACTGCGCGGGACCGACGGGGCCGAGGTCGTCACCCAAGCTGACCCGAGCCCCGGCAATGTGCTCGTCGCCGACGATAAAGCCAGATTTGTCGACTACGAAGCGACCTCCGTTCACCATCCGGCAGTTGACGTCGTCAACCTAATCATGCCGTGGAGCAGTTGTGATGGGCTCGTTGGAGTCCCCGCAGAGTTCGTTGACGCCGTCCGCGAAGAATTCCTGAGCGGGTCTCGTTATGCAGGTTCCTGGTTGTCCGATGAACCGATGATCGGTCTGGCAGGTACGGCCGCCACCCTTCAACTCACCGAGCTGTCTTTGGACTCTCTTCGTCGACACCATCTGAATCAACGGGGCGACATGGCTAAGAGTGCGATGGTGTACCGCTGGACATGGGCGGCAACACATGGAGTGCTGACACCTGTTACCGCGGATCTATGCGGGCGAATGGCGCATCGCGCAGTCCACGACTGGGGATGGCCCGAGCATCCGACTGTCGCGAACTGTTTCGCCCCGGTTCCGCTGTGACCTCCTTAAGGTCCAGTCGATTTGACCGTGAGTACATGGTCAAATCGACTGGACCTTCGCCCGCCATCCCTCAATCATCGCCAGGCGAACTCGTCACACACCTTCACCAGTTCGGAGGCAATCAACGGCTCGAACGCAGAGTGACCTGCCATCACGATTCGCAGGTCGACGCTCGGCAGAACCCGCGATAAATCGACAGCCGTGATGTCAGGGCAGCACATGTCGTAGCGGCCCTGGACGATAACCATCGGGATGTCGGCCAGCTTGTGGGCGTTACGCAGCAGCTGTCCCTCGACCATGAACCCGTGATTGACGAAGTAGTGGTTCTCAATGCGGGCGAAGGCCAGTGCGAAGTTCGGATCCGAGAACTCCTCAACGTGAGACGGATCGAAGGACAACGAGGTTGTCGCACCCTCCCACGTCGTCCAGGCCACCGCAGCGGGACCGTGGACGCCGGGATTGTCATCCCAAAGCAGGTCGTAGTAGGCGGCGATGTTGTCGCGAGAGAAGTCATACCCAGCACGGCGCAACGGCTCACAGAACTTGTCCCATAATTCAGGGAAGACCTCGGAGGCACCGAAGTTGTAGTACCAGTCCAACTCCTGTTCACGCAGGGTAAAGATGCCGCGAAGCACAAGTTCAGTTACACGATCAGGGTGGGTCTCGGCGTAGGCCAACGACAGGCAGGATCCCCATGATCCGCCAAAGACCTGCCAGCGCTCAATGCCGAGCAGCTCCCGGATCGTCTCGAGGTCCTCAACAAGTTTCCACGTCGTGTTGGTAGCTATCTCGCCTGGTGTTCGGGCCTGAGAAATGTGCGGGGTCGACGAACCGCAACCCCGCTGATCCAAGACAACAATACGGTAGGCATCGGGGTTAAAAAAAAGCGACGTCGCTCGGTACCACCACCGCCGCCAGGGCCACCATGGAGGAAGACTACTGGTTTGCCATCAGGGTTGCCGCACTGCTCGACGTAGAGCTGCTGGCCGTCACCCACGTCCACCATTCGGGTGTCGTAGGGTTCGATCGGCGGATAGAGATCCCGCTGCGGGGTGATGTCCAACTCCGAGGTGGCAAGGGTCACGGAAACCTCCTGTGGTCATAGTCGTCACCTCGATGATATGCGCCAACACAGTTACCATTTCGCCGTGACGTCAGACTCCACCAGCCACAAATTATCTGCGACAGTTCGCCCTGCGTATGCCGATCGAGGGTCGGGACATTACGACATCCTGCTCACCCTCATGTGTGTGGTAGTCATCCTGTCGAATATCGGCGGTTCGAAGGGGGTGCAGCTCGGTCCCATCACTACCGACGGCGGCTTCTTCCTGTTCCCGCTGGCCTACGTCATGGGAGACATCACCACCGAGATCTACGGGATTAAGGCCGCGCGCCGCGCAATCATCATGGGGTTTATCTGCGCAATTCTCTCCGTGCTGTGTTTCTGGGCCATCATCGCCCTCCCCGGATTCACCGACTCCTACTCGGTGTCCCATGACGCCGCCCTCGAGATAGCGCTCGGTCCGCTGTGGCAGATGGTGCTTGCCGGAGTATGCGGATTCCTCGCCGGGCAGTTCACGAATTCAGTCATCATGGTTCGGCTCAAGGCCAAGTGGCTGGAGCGCGGTTTGGTCGGTCGATTGATGGGGTCCACCGGTGCCGGTGAAGCCGTCGACACTATCATCTTCTGCGCCATTGCCGCCCCGGTTGTCGGGATCAGTAGTTTCGGCCAGTGGTGCAACTACGCCTTCTTCGGGTTCCTGTGGAAGACCCTCGCTGAGTACGCCTGCGTCCCCATCACGACCCGGGTTATTGCCTGGATCAAGAAGCATGAGCCGAGCTATCAGGAAAAACTGACCCATCAAGAGGGCTAGCCCTTTCCATGGTCTGACGGAATCACAGAGGTGGTTGCGAAGCCACGCCACAGCAGCCGGGGACGGGCAGACCCTTAGCGGAACTATTTCTGGTGCAGCGCTGTCATTCAACTACCGAGGTTTTCTGTTCGTTCCTGTCAAAGAACATCGATAGCAGCGTCACCATCACCGCTCAGATCGGAGAGGGGCTAGGCAACCGACTCGTCCTGACGCCATGCCTTTCGCAAGCTGACGCGACCCCCGGTCTGCAGGATGGAGCGTCGATAGATCCTCTCCCCCACCAACACGGCTCCCACCGTGAAGCCAATCGTCACTAGGATCGAGAGGACCGGCTCCCACCATGCGGCATTTCCAATTGACATCCGTAGCGGCATCCATACCACCGAGGCTATCGGCACGTAGCTACCGACACGGCCACTAATACCGTCCAGGTTCGACATCGAGAACACCACCCAGGCGTACACCGCCATGATGAGGTACATCACCGGTGATGCTGTTACCTGAACATCCTCGGTACGGGATGCCAAGGCACCGGCTGCCGCAAAAAGACTGGCCAAGGCGACGAATCCCACCAGGAAGAACACCAGAAACCACATCACCGACCACGACAGCGCTGCAGTAACGAAGTATGACCACGACGAAAACGACAGTGCGAGCAATCCTCCTGCACAGATGATGATGAGTTCCCCAAAAGCTAACACCGTGTTGCCCACGAGCTTGCCAAAGAGCAGATGCCGGGCACGCATCGCTGTCAATAGGATTTCCACGATTCGCGACTGCTTCTCCTCAACAACGGACCCAGCAATCACGTACCCAAACTGCACCGCCAGCACCATAAACAACACTCCGGTGACCATTCCCACCACCGGTGCGATCACTGAGTGGTCCTTCCCATCGGCCTTGATCTGACCGGTCTTCAGCGACATTCTTGAGGTGAGAGATTTCGGGTCAATACCGGCAGCCTTGGCGCTGTCTGCCACGACAGTCGAAGCAACGGCCGACGACATTGCTCGGGTCGCGGACTCACGATCTGAGGGGGTGTCGACGTATCCGTCGAGGCGCCACTGACCACCCTTGCGGTACAAGTAGACGAGGTCGTCGTCCTGTTGCAGTCTCTGACGGGCCTCAGCCTGATTGGCCACCCGGACCGCCTCGACGGTGTCCGACGCCCCCTGCGATGACAAGTCATGCTGGGCCGCCGAGACAACAGCGGCCGCACGGTCATCTGTCACTATGACTCGGTTATGGTCGGATCCCGAATCGAACAGGGACGACAGCAAGGGCGCCCCTATGATGATCACCAGGGTGATGAGCATCGAAATGACAAATCCTTTGTCGCGCAACTTCACATCAATTTCGCGTGCAGCAACAGTGCGCCACGCTGATGCCGAGCGAGTCTTGAACGCCGGGGTTGTCCTGAATGTGGATTTGGGCATGGGATTAGTCATGACTGGGCCACCTCTCGGTAGATCTCGCCCAGGCTAGGGCGAATACGGGACAATTCGACGAGACCGCCGCGCTTCATCGTCTCGGAGACAATGAGGTCGAGGAGACGGCCAATCCGATTAGGCTCGTCGGTATCAGGCTGGTCGGAATGCGGGAATTCGATGATGGCTGTAGTGCCGTCGATGTCGATGGCGGTTAGCCCCGGCACCGACCGCAGCCAGCCCACATCACCACGACCTTCCACGCGGTATCGCAGCGGACCAACGTCACGCAATTCCTCGGTGGTGCCATTGGCCACCATCCGGCCATGGTGCAAGATCACCATGCGGTCACAGAGCCGATCGATGAGGTCGAGCTGGTGAGAGCTAAAGAGCACCGGAACCCCCCGCGCGGTCTGCTCACGCAGCACATTGGCCATGGCGTCGACGGCGACCGGGTCCAACCCCGAGAACGGCTCATCAAGGATAAGAGCAGCCGGTCTGGCCAGTAAGGACGCCGTCACCTGAACTCTTTGCTGGTTGCCCAAAGACAGCTTCTGCACCTGTTCGCGAGCACGATCAGCCAGACCGAACCTCTCCAGGTACTCCATCGCCTCAATGCGCGCGGCCTGCGCTGATTCTCCCTTGATTCGGGCCAGATAGACCAGTTGATCGATGACCGGCTGCTTGGGATACAGCCCTCTTTCCTCCGGCATGTAGCCGATAGCGCATCGGTGTGCAGCCGTGATCGGTTGCCCCGACCACGACACCCGCCCCGAAGTGGGCGAGAGTACCCCGACGATCATGCGCATCGTCGTCGTCTTGCCAGCGCCATTGGCTCCGACGAATCCCGTCATCTGGCCCGCCGGGATCTCAAAATCCAAATGATCGACGGCCACCAAATCCCCAAAGGTCCGGGTGAGTCCCTCGACCTGGATCGAGACGGGGTTTGCTAAGCCGGTGTCCTGTTCCATCACCTCTCCTACTGTGTCGACGCTCGTGTTGGACGCATACTTGAATTTCCCAACCACATGACCATGACACTCGATCGGCAGCGACCGGCACATCGGCCGCACGACGGATTTCAGCTCGATTCGGATTCCCCCACATGAATGAGCCCCGACTCGTAGGCCAATACGACGAGTTGCACCCGGTCACGTAGATCACACTTGGTCAGGCAACTAGACACGTGGGTCTTGACAGTGGCCTCGGAAACAGTGAGTTCAGCGGCGATTTCGGCATTAGAGAGTCCCCGCGCTACCAATCTGGTCACCTCGATCTCTCGGGAGGTCAGATTTTCGACCCGTCGATCTAGTTTGGCGAGTCGGGAAGCTGATCTCGCTATCACCCGACGAGTGACCTCGGGAGCAAGCAGAGCATGGCCTTCGGCGACTTGTCTCAACCCCGTCACCAGCAAATCGGCCTCAGCGTTCTTAAGCATGAATCCACTGGCTCCGGCATCCAAAGCGTCAAAGAGGTAATCGTCACGGTCGAAGGTCGTAAGGATAACGATCTTGACGTCACTGAATTCCCTGATTCGCGTGGTGGCCTCGATGCCGTCCATGACGGGCATCTGAACATCCATAAGAACGACGTCCGGAGTAGCCTGCCGCACCACGTCGATCGCCTCAACACCATTGGACGCCTCCGCGACCACCGTGATGTCAGGCTCGGCTGCAAGAATGAGACGAAATCCTTGTCGGACCAGTTTCTGGTCGTCCGCAAGCGCGATGCGCATCAGTCCTCCTGCGGCATATTGTTGACTTGCCAGTTCGTCGTACGGGCATCTGGAGTACCTGCTCCCGACATCCTGTGCTCTTTCACAGCTTCGCCATCCCCAGCCCGGCTGCGAATAGGGATGACGGCCCGGACTCGCCATCCACCAATCCTGCGAGGCCCGACCTCGAGGGTGCCACCTAAAGCTTCAACTCGCTCGGACATACCGATAATTCCTACACCTGTGGAAGGCACGGAGTGGACGGGACGGCCATTGTCGGTAACCTCGACCTCGACCGAGTTCTCATCGCAGCGCCCAGATACGGTCACCTCGCTGGCGCTGGAATGGGCCTCCACATTATTGAGGGACTCCTGAACGATCCGGTAACAGGTATGCCCTTGCAATGGGCCCACTATGGAGTCATCCCCAACTCGCAGTAGTCGGACCTCGGCCCGCCGAGGGGCCGCGCAGAGACGATCCACGTCCGCCAGGCCGAGTTGGACGCCGGCTTCATCCCGGTCCCGCAGCGATCCTAGCAAGGAACGCATTTCGGCTACTGCTTCCCGGGATTCCGATTCCACCGTCGATAATGCTTCTTTCGCCAAGGTCAAATCGACGCCGAGAGCGCGACGCACCCCAGCGGCATGAATGCCGATGATCGATACATGATGAGCCACTGAATCATGCATCTCCCGAGCGATCCTCAGCCTTTCGGCGAGAACGGCTTGCTCAGCAAGCTGGTTACGCTGTCGTCGATCGTCGCCGCCTGACTCCTCAAATTGGCCAGGTCACGGGCCCACAGCCACGATACCTGGCCGACGAGGGCCGCGCCCACCACGAAGGGATATTGACGACGACATAGGTAAGGACGAGGTAAATAATCTCGTCCCCTTTACTGTCAGGGCTGATAGCCCTCAGCCGTTCACTCAACGAGTGGCCGAAGGCCAGGACGACCGTAACCCACCCCATAATCACAACGAATACCCCAAGCATCGACCCCCAAGCAGCACGCCGGGTTCGTGCCCAAACCATCAAGGAATAATAGGAAAAGAAGAATGCCAGGGTAGAAGCCCAATTATTGACCATGTACGGCGTCACGTAGGTGCCAACAATCCAAATGAGAGTTACGCCAGCGGCCGACGCGATCGGCAGCCTCCGACGGAGGAAGAAAACCACGGCCAAACCAGCTACAACAATGACGTCACAGGATCCCAAATCACCCAGATGATTCTGCACAGCGGCAATCAACACCCCCGCCGCACCAACAGCTAAAGCCACTAATACTCCGACGACCGCGTCGACAATCGGCACCAGCCCTACAATTGGAATCCGCCAAGTCTTCCCCTCTGGCACCCGACGATGCCACATATCATCCATTGCCATGAAGGACACGACCGACTCACGCACACATCAGAGCTTAACGATCAGCGCTAGGCGTCTCCTCCGTCATGAGGATGAGATTTGCCCGTTACCTTATGAATAGTCTCGATCAACCGACTCGCGCCAGCCGACCACCATTAGCGTTCCATCGACCCATGAACTCGACCTCAAAAGCATCGAGGTCCCCGCTACGCATGGCAACCCGGATCTGGTCGACCAGTCTCACCGTCCAACGTTCATTGTGGATGGTTGCCAAAGTGTTGGCAAGCATCTCCTTGGCCTTAAAGAGATGGTGGATATAGGCGCGGGAATAGTGGGTACATGTGTAGCAGTCGCAACCGTCCTCTAATGGGCCGAAGTCTCGCCGAAACCGGGCTGTATCGACGTTATAACGCCCATCAACGGTGTAAATGGCGGCGTTGCGGGCCACCCGGGAGGGGTTAACGCAATCGAAAGTGTCAGCTCCCGCGCGACAAGCAGCGAAGAGGTCATCAGGCTCCGAGATCCCCAGCAGATGACGAGGACGGTCCTCGGGAAGCTCCTCGGCACACCACGTGACGATGCGTCCTAGGTTCACCTTCTCGATTGCTCCACCCAGGCCGAAGCCGTCAAAGCGCTGACCGTCAACGTCCATGGCGGCCAGATCGCGGCAAGCCTTGCGACGCAGATCCTCGTACTGGGCCCCCTGAATGACTCCATAGAGGGCCTGATAGGGCTTTTCAGGCCGAACCTCGGTGAGACGACGATGCTCGGCCAGACAACGCTCGGCCCAGCGTCGGGTGCGCTCCAAGGCCTCCTCTTGGTAGGCGCGGGTATTCATAAGAATGGTCAACTCGTCAAAGGCCATCATGACGTCGGCGCCAAGGTGGTGCTGAATCCCCATTGATACCTCGGGGGTAAAACGGTGCGAGTCGCCATTGAGGGGATTACGGAAGGTGACACCGTCGTCATCGACCATAGCCTTGCGATCGGCATCGGCTGCGATAACGTCGGCCTGCGTAAGCTGGGAAACGTCCATCGCGAGGGTCTTCTTGAACCCAGCGCCAAGGCTAAGCACCTGGAAGCCACCCGAGTCAGTGAAGGTCGGGCCAGACCAGTTCATGAACCGCCCGAGTCCCCCCGCCTCGTCGACGAGTTCCGGACCAGGTCGTAAGAAGAGGTGATACGCGTTGGCCAGCACCGCCTGGGCACCTAGCTGCGCCACCGATTCAGGCAACAGGGACTTGACGGTCGCCTTAGTCCCGACGACCACAAAAGCGGGAGTCTCGATAGAACCATGCGGGGTGTGAATGATCCCGGTGCGCCCGCAAGCATCGTCCAGACGAGACGTGACCTCGAAGTCAAATGGCATGGTCGCCATTCTTGCAGGATGTCCGAATCTCGTCGTCACCTCAGGTTCGCAAGCCCACCCAGGTAGTGAACTTGGCAACCACGTCGTTATGGTGGCGTTTATGCGCGGAGCGATCTTGGTGTTCATGGCCATCCTCTCGGTGCAGTTCGGGGGTGCTTTCGCTGCGACCCTCATCCCCCGTATTGGAGCGTTGGGCACTGTGGCGCTGCGGATGTCCTTGGCGGCGATCCTCCTCGCGCCGATCGTCCAGCCCCGCATGAAGGGCCACACCTGCGCTGACTGGAGGAAGGTGTTGGCCCTGACCATCGCCTTGACTGGCATGAATACCGTGTTCTACTTCTCGCTGGAACGCCTGCCCCTCGGTGTCGCGGTCACCGTTGAGTTTCTGGGGCCATTGGGCATGGCAGCCCTCGGAAGCCGATCCTTACGCGACTGGCTCGCCATCCTGCTGGCTCTGTGCGGAGTTGTGGGAGTCTCGGGTGCGCTTACCGCCGACTGGGCCCACCTCAGTTTCCTCGGTCTGGTGCTCGCCCTCACCGCAGGTGTTTTCTGGACCCTCTACGCCAAGTCCGCCCAGTTAGTTGGGATGAACTGGTCGAAGCTGGAGGGGTTGTGGTGGGCCATCCTGTTCAGTTCGCTCGTGCTGGTGCCATCCGGTTTCGCTACTGCGGGGATACACCTCGTCGCGCCGTACAGCCTCCTTGCTGGTGCGGTTGTGGCCGTAATGTCGTCGGCCCTGCCCTACAGCCTGGAAATGTATGCGCTGCGCCACATCGACACCACGGTCTACGGCGTCCTGACTGGTGTCGAGCCAGCCGTCGCCGCAGTCGCAGGATTCCTCATCCTTGGCCAGAACCTCACCGTGCCGCAAATGCTCGGGATGGCATTCGTCATCACCGCAGCCTGGCTCGTCATGGCCCGCGGTCGACAACGGAAGTGACTAGGCTGGCGGCAACGGATCACGACCTCGAAAGGACCATCGATGGACGTCAACTCCCGTGCGCTTGAACCGCGCGGTCTGGAGAAGGTGACCAAACTCATCGACAGAGGGGTGCACATTCCGAATCCGCTGACCGTCGACATTGATGAGGCAGTCGACATCGACAACATCAGTAGTGATGGGGTGATCATCGGGCCCGGATGCCGAATCCGTGGCCGTCGGACCGTCATCTCGGCCGGATGTGTGCTCGGAGATGAAGTCCCCATGACGATCCAGGACTGCCAACTTGGCACCGATGTCAAGCTCAAAGGTGGGTTTGCCCAGGATGCCGTCTTCTTAGCTGGTTCGAATATGGGTTCAGGGGCCCACGTCCGAGCGGGAACTATACTCGAAGAGGAAGCTGGCGGGGCGCACACTGTCGGCCTCAAACAAACCATCCTCATGCCCTTTGTCACCTTGGGAAGTCTCATCAACTTCTGTGACGTCCTTATGGCCGGTGGCACCTCGAGCTCCAACCACTCCGAGGTCGGTTCCTCTTACATTCATTTCAACTTCACTCCCGACGGTGACAAGACGACAGCCTCCCTTTTCGGTGATGTACCGCACGGAGTGTTGCTTAACCGTCATCCGATCTTCCTCGGTGGTCAGGGAGGCACCGTTGGGCCAGTAAGGGCTGGGTTCGGCACTGTCGTCGGGGCTGGATCGATCCTGCGTGACGACGTCGTCGACGAAGACCAGCTCGTGCTGTCTGCTCCCCCAGCTGGGCGTCAGCGTCCCCTCGTCCCAAACAGTTACGGCAAGCTCGATCGCATCATCTCTCATAACGTCACGTATCTGGGCAACCTGTCTGCTCTGCAGGCCTGGTACTACCAGATTCGTCGTCTCTTCATGTCCCGTGACCGCCTCTCCGGACTAGTCTGGCAAGGCGCTCTCGACAACCTCGTCTCAGCACGACAAGAGCGAGTCAAGCGGCTCAAGTCTCTCATCAGCAAGGTTCAGCCGACCGACGCCGGGCGTGCCCAACTCATCGAGAACGCTGACGCATTCCTCACGTCCCTCGACGCGGTCGACTCCCCTGCTCCAGCCGAGATTGTGCGACACTGCGGCGCCGCTGCCAATGCTGGCGGCGAATACCTCGACGTAATCCAGGCTCTTGACGAGACCGCCCGAGATCAGGTTGTCGCATGGTTAACGGGAATCGTCACTGCCCAGCAAGACCAGGCACAAAAAGTTATTGAGCACTTGCCTTTGCCTTTCTGACAACGCTGTTCTCCTGCTGCGGCGGAGCCGTCCTATGAAACTGTCATGAGCCCCAGAGACAATGGCAGCAGAAGGAGGGGCCATGACGGCAGACACCGAAGCAGTACCGAACACACAGAATTTGCGAGCCCAAGGGCTGGCCATCCTTCGCCGTCTCGTCGGTCGCGCCGATGCTGATTTCCACCCCGGCCAATGGGAGGCAATCGAGGCTCTCGTCGCTCATAACCGTCGAGCGCTCGTCGTCCAGCGCACCGGCTGGGGAAAGTCGGCGGTGTACTTTGTTGCTACCCTGCTTCAGCGTGCCATGGGTTCGGGACCCACCCTCATCGTGTCACCCCTCATCGCCCTCATGCGCGATCAAGTGGCTGCCGCAACACGGGCTGGAGTGCGCACGGCGGCGATCTCGTCAGCGAATGCCACCGAGTGGTCCAAAATTGCCCAACGCCTCGACGCTGACGATCTCGATATCCTCTTGGTATCCCCCGAACGCCTCGTCAATCCCACATTCGCCAGTCGGCAACTACCCGAGTTGGTGAAGAGAATGGGCATGTTGGTTATTGACGAGGCCCATTGCATCTCAGACTGGGGACACGACTTTCGTCCTGATTATCGACGCATTCGCACACTGGTTTCCGCGCTGCCGCTCACGATTCCAGTACTCGCAACGACAGCAACCGCAAACTCGCGTGTCGTCGAGGATGTGGCCGAGCAAATTGCCCCCAGCTCTGATGATGTGTTCATCCTACGTGGGCCACTAGCCCGGGCATCACTGCGGCTCGGAGTCCTCAATTTGCCTGATCCCTCCAACCGGCTCGGTTGGCTCGTCCAGCACCTCGGTGAGCTTCCGGGGTCGGGAATCATCTACTGCCTAACTGTGTCGACGGCCGAAGATACCGCCCGAGCTCTGGCAATGGCCGGTCACAATGTGAAGGAGTACACCGGGCGTACCGATGCCGAAGCAAGGAGCGACCTTGAGGAAGCGCTGCGCGATAACCAGGTCAAAGCCTTAGTGGCAACCAGCGCCTTAGGTATGGGATTCGATAAGCCGTTGCTTCCCGGCCCAGAGGATCCCGACATCTGGAGCTACTTCGCCACTGCTTCGATGCCGACCCAGGAACGAGCTGATGGTGTGCTCGAAGCTCTAGCTGGCGGCCAAGTGCTTTCTATCCCGGCACTGGAGACGCGGGTCAACATGAGGCGTAGCCAGTTGGGGTTACTGCTGAAGATCATGGCCGTTGACGGCTCAGTTACGAAAGTCCGAGATGGGTGGCAGGCCACTGGCAAGCCGTGGGTGCTCGATACTGAGCGATACGAACGTATCTACTTGTCACGACTCGGGGAGCAGCAGGCCATGCTCGACTACGAGCACTCACAGACCTGTCGCATGACCTTTCTCACTAGGCAGCTTGACGATCCGTCGACGACCCCATGCGGACGCTGCGACGTCTGTGCTGGCCAGTGGTACCCAACTGGCGTCAATCGGTCAGCCTATGAAACCGCCATTGAGTCCCTGCGGAGGGTGGGGGTTCCGGTAGAGCCACGCACCACCTGGCCATCGGGAATGGATGCCCTCCAGGTAGGGCTGAAAGGGCGCATTCCTGCCGAGGAAATTGCTGAAGAGGGTCGTGTCATTGCCAGACTCACTGATCTTGGTTGGGGAGAGGCACTGCGCGCACTACTGCGCTCCGACACCGATGGTGTCCCTATCGACGCCGAGATCACCTCGACGTTGGCGCAGGCGTGCTTACAGGTGTTGGCCGAATGGGATTGGGAGCAGCGACCAGCCGCGGTCGTGCGCGTCCCGTCACGTACCCGTCCGCATCTCATTGATTCACTGGCTTCGGGGATTGCCCGGGTCGGCCGACTGCAAGACCTTGGCTGGCTCGATCTGGCAGAGGGAGCCAGTCGCCTCCAGTCGTCCACCAACTCGGCCTACCGACTCCGTGACGTCCATGATCGATTCAGCGTCGGGCCGGAACTGATGTCTCGACTATCTCATCTTGGCGGGGCGTCGGTCCTCCTTGTCGACGATGTCATCTCTAGCCGATGGACCATGACAATCGCTGCACGGTCGTTGAGACGAGCTGGAGCCGGGCACGTTTTCCCACTGGCTCTCGCCCTTTCTGCTTAACTCTCATCTCTGCAACCGTGACCGCCACCGAATTGTGGCCCCGAAAATCGAGGTGCTCAAACCGTAAAACGGCAACGAGACGTGATGCTCGATCGACAAAAGGGGGATTCATCACCTACACGCGAACGTTGCCGTCCCAACGAGCCCCTCACCGCGCATGGCGAGCCACTATGGGGCACGATAGAAATAGCATCAAACCAGCCAGGAGGATCAATGTCTTTTGCCAAGTTCACCGCCCGTTCCCTATTGTCTGCCATCTTCATCACCGGCGGCCTCGGGGAATTTAAGAAGGCCGATCAGCTTTCCGGAGTTGTCGACGGGTTGCTCGCCAAGCTCCCCGAGTCGGCCCGCTCTCAGATCCCTGAGGTTGACTCTGAGTTGCTGGTCAAGGTCAACGGAGCCTCCATGCTGACCGCTGGCTCCCTGCTGGCACTCGGCATCAAACCTCGACTGGCCGCCACCGTCTTAGCAGCCCAGCTCGTCCCGGTCACCGCTGCTGGTCACGCCTTCTGGGAGAAGGAAGGCGCCGAGAAGCAGGGTGATCAGATCCAGTTCTTCAAGAATCTTGGCCTTATTGGTGGTTTACTCGCCGTCGCGCTTGATGGCGCTAAGTAAGCCTTCGCCCGAACGGAGCATACGGGGTCGGACAGATGTCATCTGTCCGACCCCGTTGTTTTTGACTTCGCAAAACCAACACAACGCAACTCTTTGACAACATAAACAAACAGATCCAGACTTGTTCGCAGATCGATGAGGATCCTGCCGCCAATCGGCAGCTAAGCGCATTGGAGTTGCGATGTCACTACCTGACGCTATTGCCTGGGGCCTGCTGACGGCTCTGTTCATCGAAACAGGGTGGGCCCCCAACGCGACCCTCGCCAAGCTTGTCGATCCAACGCTGACCTATCTGCTTCCCATCCTCATCGGCTACACCGGTGGAAGAATCGTCAATGGGACACGCGGTGGAGCCATCGGCGCGATCACCACAATGGGCGTCATCGTCGGCGCCGATATCACGATGTTTCTGGGCGCCATGGTGATGGGCCCATTCGCCGCGTGGCTCCTCAAGCAGGTCGACAAACTCCTCGAAGGCCGAGTCCATTCCGGGTTCGAGATGCTCGTTGACAACTTCGAGGTCGGCATCCTCGGTATGATCCTCGCGATTATTGGGCATCTGGGCGTTGAACCCATCGTCACGGCCCTCATGGGCTGGATGGCAGCTGGGGTTGGATTCCTGGTCCACCACGGCTTGCTGCCACTCGCGTCCCTCCTCGTCGAACCGGCAAAGGTGCTCTTCCACAATGCCGTTAACCACGGCATCTTGACTCCGCTCGGCACCCAGGAGGCTCACACCACCGGGCGCTCGATCCTCTTCATGGTTGAGTCGAATCCCGGCCCTGGCCTCGGCCTCCTGCTCGCCTACCAGTTTTTCGGTTCCCGCCAGATCCGTCAATCGGCTCCAGGTGCCATCATCATTCACCTCTTCGGCGGCATTCACGAGATCTTTTTCCCATACGTGCTCATGAAGCCCAAGACGATTTTCGCTACCATTGCCGGCGGCATGAGCGGTCTGGCTGTTGGCGTCGCACTCCATGCCGGCCTCGTTGCCCCAGCCTCCCCAGGATCGATCATCGCGTGGTTCCTGATGTGTCAGCCTGGTCACTACCTGGCCATGATTGCCGACGTCCTCGTCGCAACCGCTGTCTCCTTCATCGTGGCGATGCTGCTCGTCCGCACGGATCGGGATAAAGACGACGCAGCCGCCGAAGCTGCAGGCCAGACAAGCACCGCCGCATCCGAGGCTGAGGCTCCGCTAACCAACATCTCAAAGGTCGTTATTGCCTGCGACGCTGGCATGGGCTCCTCGGTTATGGTCGCCTCTGCCATGAAGAAAAGACTCTCCCAGTATGGGGTCGAGGTCGCGCACACAGCAGTCGACCAAATTCCCGCGGACGCGTCACTCATCCTCGCCCAGGAGGGCCTCGTCGACCGGGCCCGCAGGCGCATACCGCATGCCCGCGTCATCCCTTTTACGAACTACATGAACGATCCGGCTTTCGACCGGGTCGAGGCCGAGGTTCGTGCTGCACGTGGTGGAACCACGCCTGCCGACGAGGAGCTCCCCCAGTCGCCGACTGCCAGCACCAATACTCGCGTAGCCACCAGCGTGCTGCCCCGTGGCGCCATCCGGTTGGGACAGCGCGCCGCCAGCAAAGAGGAGGCCATCACCATGGCTGGCCAGGTGCTCATTGATGAAGGCGCCGCAGACGACGTCTACGTCAAGGGCATGCTCGCCCGAGAGCACGAAATTTCCACCTATATGGGCGAGGGAATCGCGATCCCCCACGGCGTCAATGAGGTCCGCGATCACATCAGCAAGGCCACCCTGGGGTTCCTCCATGGGACGGGAACACGTGCACCGTCGTCATTCCGATCGCGTCGTCTAGCGACGAGCACCTCGACATCATGGCGGCCCTGGCAAGAATCTTGTCCAATCCCGAAACCGCCCGACAGCTTCGCGAGGCACCATCGGCCGACGAGGTCCTCGACCTTCTCGGTTCTCAGCAGGCATAACCACCGGATCACAGAAAGGCACACACTATGAAGGCATTGAGGTTCCACGCACCCGAGGACGTTCGCCTAGAGGACGTCCCCGAACCGGAGTGCAAGCCCGACGAGATCAAGATCAAGGTTCGCAACTGCTCAACCTGCGGCACTGACGTCAAGATCCTCCACAATGGCCACCAGAACATCACCGGAGTTACGACGATGGGCCACGAGGTTGCCGGTGAGATCGTTGAGATCGGCTCCGAGGTGGCTGGAGACTGGAAGATCGGTGATCGAGTCCAGTCGATCGCGGCCGTCCCCTGCGGAGAGTGCCACGAGTGCCGTAAGGGGTGGATGCAGGTTTGCCAGAACCAGACCAGCGTTGGCTACCAGTACGACGGTGGATTCGCCGAGTACATGATCGTCCCGCCGCAGGTGCTCAAGGTGGACGGCCTCAACCGCATCCCCGACGGCGTCGATTTCGACGAAGCAAGCGCTGCTGAACCCTTCGCGTGCGCGATTAATGCCCAGGAGCAACTCGGCGTCGAAGAAGGTGATTTCGTCGTCATCTTCGGTGCCGGCCCCATTGGGTGCATGCACACCCGCATTGCGCGTGGCGTGCATCAGGCCGGCACCATCGTCATGGTCGACATCAACGCCGAGCGCCTCGCGATGTCCGCCGCTGCCGTCAAGCCCGACATCACCATCGACGCCTCTCACGACGATGTCGTTGCCAAGGTCATGGCGCTCACTGGCGGTCGCGGTGCCGACGTCATCATTACCGCAACCCCGGCCAGCATCACTCAGGAGCAGGCGTTGGCTATGGCGGCCCGCAATGGCCGTATTTCATTCTTTGGCGGGCTGCCGAAGACGAATCCGACGATCACGTGTGATTCGAACCTGGTCCACTACCGTCAACTCCATATTCATGGCGCTAATGGCTCGGCCCCCGAGCACAATAAACGCGCGTTGCAGTACATCGCCTCGGGACAGGTTCCGGTCAAGGACCTCATCACCCGTCACGTGAAACTCGACGACGTTATGACGGTTTTTGACATCGTCGCTAAGGGCGAAGCCATCAAAGTAACCGTCCAGCCCTGATCCCAACCCACGACGTTCTCAACGGCAGGCGGTGAGGTTGGCCATGGCCCGCAACTGGGCTAAGCCAACCACACCGGCGGTCGAAGTTCTCAACACCCCATCCGACACCGTCACAGGGCGTGCACCAGCCGCGACGAAAGCGTCCACTTCTTGGTCGGTGATGCCCCCCTCTGGGCCGACAATGAAGATCACCTCACCGAATGCCGGCAATTCCTGATGCACCAGTGGTTCGGTGGCCGTCTCATGCAAAATATAAGCGGCTTCGGCACTGCGAATCCGCTCAACAACCTCACGAGTCTGCGCCAGTTCTACCTGCGGTATACGAAAACGTCGAGACTGTTTGGTGGCCTCACGGGCAGCCGACTGCCACTTCGCGACCCCCTTGGCTTGCTTGTCGCCTTTCCATCGCACGATGCTCCGACCAGCCTGCCATGCGAGGATCTCGTGGACACCCATCTCGGTGAGGGTTGCCACGGCCAACTCAGCTCTATCGGACTTCGGCAATGCCTGGACAGCTACCCACCAATGCGCGGTCGCGGGAGTTTCGAGAATCTCAACGACCTCGACGTTAACTGACCCCTTCGTCACCTCAATGGCGGGACCCCGCACAGCGTGACCCTGCCCGTCGGTGACGAAAACAGACTCGCCCACCCGGATACGTCGAACCGATCCAGCATGATGACCTTCTGCACCGGTGATCTCCACCACCGATCCGGGAGCAGCTGCGGCAACCTCGCCAAGGAAGCAGGGGTCACTCATCCGCCAAAAGCCTCCTTAATGCGAGAAAACATGCCGCGACCTCCCGACTTTTCCACCGACGCCGAAGCCTTGGTCTCTCCCCGAGCCTCAGCTAGCTGATGCAGCAAATCCTTCTGGTGGGAGTCGAGTTTCGTCGGTGTCTGGACGATGAACGTAACACCAAGATCGCCGCGCCCGTTGCGACGCAATCTCGGCACACCACGTTCAGCAATGACGATTCGGGTTCCCGACTGAGTGCCGGACGGCACCTCGACGGTGACCGTCTTGGCGTCCTCGGGAAAGTCCTCGCGATCAGCCTCCAACGTGTGCACCGGAACCTTCGTCCCCAGCGCTGCCGCCGTCATCGGAATGGTGACAACCATCTCGAGGTCGTCACCATGACGGGTAAAGACGTCATGGGGGCTGACCGTCATCTCGATATACAGGTCACCGGCCGGGCCGCCGCCTGGGCCGACTTCTCCCTGGGAATCAAGATGGATGCGGTTGCCATCAGCCACTCCGGCGGGGATCTTGACATTGATCGTGCGGGTAGTGCGCACCCGTCCCTCACCAGAGCATTCCTGGCATGGATCCGGAATGACCGTGCCGTAACCATGGCAGGTCGGGCAGGGCTGGCTGGTGCGGATATCGCCGAGGAAGGAGCGCTGCACGGTGATAACCTCGCCGCGCCCCTGACAGGTATTACAGGTCACAGGTTCGGAACCGGACTGAGCACCCTTGCCCTGGCATTTCGGACAGACCACTGCGGTGTCGACTTCCAACGGTGTGGTGACGCCAAAAACCGCCTCGGCGAGGCTGAGGCGCATTCGGACCAGGGCGTCCTGGCCACGGCGGGTGCGCGAGCGCGGACCGCGGCCACCACTAGAACCGAAGGGAGAGCTACCGCCGAACATAGCGTCAACAAGGTTGGTGAAATCAAATCCAGCGCTACTGAATCCGCCGTCACCGAACCCGCGAGTGTTGGGATCGCCGCCACGATCAAAAACGGCACGCTTCTGCGGGTTCTGAAGGACTTCGTAAGCCTCTTGGACCTTCTTGAACTCCTCCTCTGATCCAGGCCCGGCAACATCGGGATGGAGTTTCATAGCCTTGCGTCGATACGCCTTCTTGATCTCGTCGGCACTCGCATCATGGGAAACGCCAAGAATCT
>ERZ1023242.89-NODE-89-length-24268-cov-4.680874_pt1 | contig 24268 bp, 25 predicted proteins | sample MGYA00520875_ERZ1023242 | MGnify/ENA primary metagenome ERZ1023242 (study PRJEB32759, sample SAMN07749884) | skin metagenome | biome: transportation; feature: city; material: polyester macromolecule | host: Homo sapiens | place: Hong Kong:ISLAND line | collected... | reverse complement strand
GTCATCACCTCGCCGACCGCGAACGGCGGCACGTAGCTCTTCTCGTCCCGCATGCGGCCGCGCATGTAGGGGTCCACGCTCATCAGCGAGGTGCGGACCAGCACCTGCCCGTCCTGGAGGTCCGGCAGCGGCGCGTCCTCCAGGCGGAAGTTCTCGGCGGTCGGCTCGCCCTGCGGGCGGGAGGCCAGCACGATCTGCCGGGTGGTGGTCGGGATGTCGTTCACGGTGTGCGCCTCTCGATGGGGTGATGCGTGCGCGTGGGTCAACGAGCGGCGGTGGGGTTGGTGTTCCTCACGTGCGGGGTGCGCGGTCGCGCCGTAGGGTCGCCGGATGAGATCTCAGAGAGTTGCGCAGCACGTCGTCCGCCTGGCCCTGGGTGGGTTCATGACCTTCGCGGGCGTCTCACACCTGACCTTCGCGCGGGAGGAGTTCACCGCGCAGGTGCCCGAGTGGGTGCCGGTGGGCGAGGACCTGGTGGTGGTGGGCTCGGGGGTGGCCGAGGTCGCCCAGGGGGTGGCCCTGCTGGCGTTCCCGCGCTACCGGCGCTACTCCGGGTTGGCCCTGGCGGCCTTCTACGTGGCGATCTTCCCGGGGAACATCGCCCAGTACACCGAGGGTGTGGACGCCTTCGGGTTGGACACGGACGCCAAGCGCCTGGGGCGGCTGTTCTTCCAGCCGGTGCTGGTGGCGGGGGCGCTGTACGCCGGCGGGTGGTTCGGCAACGGCGAGGGCGAAAGCGGTGGCGAGAGCGACCGCGGCCGCGATGGCGGGGCGCGCTGACGTGGCTCGGCAGGTGCAGCTCACCCGGGCCACCCTCCGCCCGCGGCGACCGGTGCCGGGGATGGGGGTGCTGGACCCCTCCGTGACGCGGATGCGGGTGCGCCCGGGCGATCTCGACTTCTACCTCCACGTGAACAACGGCACGTACCTGCAGATGATGGACGTGGCGCGCAGCAACTACATCGCCGACGTGGGCGGCTTCCCGCTGTTCAACGAGCGCCGGTGGTACCCGGTGGTGGCCTCCCAGACGGTCACCTACAAGCGGTCACTGACCCTGGGGCAGCGGTTCGACGTGGAGACGCGGATGATCGGCCTGGATGAGCGCGCGGTGTGGTTCGAGCAGCGCGTGGTGGTCGACGGCGACGTCGCGGTGCGCGCGTACATCTGCACGCGCCTGCGCAAGAAGGACGGCCGCCCCGTGGAGAACGACGAGGTCCGGGCGATCGCGGCGGCGGCCGGCCACGACCTCGCGGGGGAGCCGACGCTGCCGGAGTGGCTGCACGAGTGGCGGCGCAGCGTGGCCCTGCCGTCGGCCCGGACGCCCCTGCCCCACACGTGGGACCTCGACACAGTGCGGCGAGGATGAACGTTCGAGTGATATAGGGCACGATGGTCGGGTGAACAACAGACTCCTGATCGTCGCGACCCTCTCGCTGGCCGCGCTCGTCGTCGTGCTGGTGGCCGCCATCGGCGGCGGCGCGTGGTGGGTGCTGGCGGTGCTCCTGGTGGCGCTGCTCGTGCTCGCCGTGTGGGACATGACCCAGAAGCGGCACGCGATCCTCCGCAACTACCCCGTGCTCGGCCACATGCGGTATCTGCTGGAGTCGATCCGCCCCGAGATCCAGCAGTACTTCATCGAGCGCAACTTCGACGGCAAGCCGTTCGACCGGGACACCCGCTCGATCGTCTACGCCCGTGCGAAGGGACTGGACAGCCACAAGGCGTTCGGCACCGAGCGGGACACCTCGGAGATCGGCTACGAGTTCCTGTTGCACTCCACCGCCCCGGTCAACCCGCCGGAGGAGCCCCCCACGGTGCGGATCGGCGGCCCGGACTGCCGCCGGCCCGTGGACATCTCGCTGATGAACATCTCGTCCATGTCCTTCGGCTCCCTCTCCGCCAACGCCGTGATCGCCATGAACAAGGGCGCCGGCCTGGGCGGGTTCATCCACGAGACCGGCGAGGGCGGCCTCACCAAGTACCACCGCGGCAACGGCGCGGACCTGTTCTGGGAGATCGGCTCCGGCTACTTCGGCTGCCGCAACGAGGACGGCACCTTCAGCCCGGAGAAGTTCGCCGAGAAGGCGCTGCTGCCCGAGGTCAAGGGCATCACCATCAAGATCTCCCAGGGCGCGAAGCCCGGCCTGGGCGGCATGCTGCCCAAGGAGAAGATCTCCCCCGAGATCGCCGAGGCCCGTGAGATCCCGATGGACAAGGACTGCCTGTCCCCGGCGTCCCACTCCGCGTTCCGCACCCCGCGCGAGATGGTCAGGTTCATCGAGCAGCTCCGTGAGCTCTCGGACGGCAAGCCGATCGGCATCAAGTTCTGCGTGGGCTCCCGCGTGGACGTGCTGGCCATGACCAAGGCCATCTGGGAGGAGCGGATCGCCCCCGACTTCATCATCGTGGACGGCTCCGAGGGCGGCACCGGCGCCGCCCCGCTCGAGTACTCGGACCGCGTGGGCACCCCGCTGACCGAGGGCCTCATGCTCGTGCACAACGCGCTCGTGGGCACCGGCCTGCGCCACATGATCAAGCTCGGCGCGGCCGGCAAGGTCGCCACCGGTTCGGACATCGTCAAGCGTCTGATCCAGGGCGCGGACTTCACCATGTCCGCCCGCGCGATGATGATGGCCACCGGGTGCATCCAGGCGCAGAAGTGCCACACGAACGAGTGCCCCGTGGGGGTGGCCACGCAGGACCCGCGTCTGATGCGCGCCCTCGACGTGGAGGACAAGGGCAACCGCGTCTTCAACTACCACCGCCTGACCGTGCGCGAGGCCGTGCAGATCATGGCGTCCATGGGTCTGACGCATCCGTCCCAGCTGAACACCCGCATGCTGCGCCGCCGCGTGGACCACCTGAGCACCCGCTCGTACGCGTCCATCTACCACTGGCTGCGCACGGACGAGCTGCTCAACGACCCGCCCGCCGGCTGGGCCATGGACTGGGAGGAGGCGGACGCGGACCACTTCGGCGAGCACGCCCGCGTGGACTACCTCACCGAGCGCGACCCCGAGTGGCGCTCCGAGCTGCTGATCCCGGGCCGCGAGGCGGGCGGCGCCCCCGTGCAGGGCTCCCCCATCTCCGGGACGGGCTCCACGCTCGTCGACGCCCGGCGGACCGAGTCCGTGCCGCTGACGACGTCGCCGATGCCGCGCGTCAGCTCGCTGGGTGAGGGTGAGTCGCTGTCCCCGCACGGCGGCCGTCGTCGGGCCCCGCAGGACCCGGCACCCGCCGCCACCGCCGGCGAGACGCCCACCGACGAGAACGAGGGCCTGCCGGCGGAGGCCGGCGAGCGGCCCGAGCGCCAGGACGGCGAGGAGGTCACCCAGCGGGGGACCACCGGCCGCGTCGAGGGCGAGCACCGCGGCGAGGGCCGCGTCGGCTGACCCACCCCCGCAGTCACCCCCGCTTTCGAGGCGGGAAATCCACCTCACACGACGCCCCCGGGCGCCCATGAGATAGATTTCCCGCCTCGTCGCGTGAGGGGTCGTAGCCTGGGGCCGTGACCCCGCCCGCCCCCGCCGCTCGCCGCCCCTCCGCGGCCCTGCTGTGGGTGCTGCTGGCGGCGATGGGCGCCGGGCCCCTGTTCAACTACGGCGTCTCCGCCTCCGCCACGGTCGTGATGGAGCGGCTCGACGTCACCTCGGGCCAGCTCGGCACCGTGATGACGGTCGTGTTCGCGGCGGCCGCCGTCACCTCGCTCGGCCTCGGCCGGGCCGCCGACCGCCTGTCCGCCCGCGCACAGCTGAGCATCATCTTCGGCGGCACCGCCGCGGCGCTCGTGCTCGGCGCCGTCGCCCCGTCCCTGCCCGTGCTGTACGCGGCGGCCGCCGTCGCGGGCGTCACGCAGGCCATCTCCAACCCCACCACGAACCGGATCATCCGCACCGTGGTGCCGCCGGAGAGGCGCATCGGGTGGGTCGGGGTGAAGCAGTCCGGCGTGCAGGCGGCCCAGCTGGTCGGCGGCCTGTTCTTCCCGGCCGCGTCCCTCGCCCTCGGCTGGACGGGCGCCGCGCTGGGGGCCGCGGTGCTCATCGGGGCGCTCTGGGTGCTCGCCCTGGTCGCCGCCCCGCCGCTGCCCGGGGCGCCGCCGCCGGCCACCGGCCCCGTCGGCGGGCGACGACGGCGGGACACCTCGCCCCTGCCGGCCACGGTCTGGTTCTTCGCGGCGATCGCGTTCCTCACCGGCCTGGGCATGCAGGCCACGAACACCTACCTGCCGCTTTTCGCGGTCGAGACGCTGGGAATGACGCTCGTGGCCGGCGGCGCCGCGGCGGCCGTGTCCGGGGTGGTGGGGGTGCTCTCCCGGATCGGGTGGAGCCGGCGGATGAGCTCCGGAGACCGGCCCACCACCCTGCTGGCCGTGATCTGCCTGGGTGCGGTGGCCGGCGTCGTGGTGTTCCTCGCCGCGGACCTGCTGGACCTGCCGGCCCTGCTGTGGGTGGGCGCCGCGGTGCACGGCCTGACGGTGCTGGGCGCCAACGTGGTGATCAACGCGGGCCTGTTGAGCGAGGTGCCGGCCGAGCGGCTGGGCCGTGCGACCGGGGCGAACTCGATGGGCATGTACGCCGGCTTCGCCCTGGGCCCGCTGCTGATGGGCCTGCTGCGCGACGTCACGGGCGACTTCCGGGCCGGCTTCGCGGTCGTCGCGGCCGGGTATCTGCTGGCCCTGGGCGTGGTGCTGCTGCTGGGTCGCCACGTGGGCCGGCGGGGCGCGGCCTGACGCGCAGGGCCAGGATCAGACCCACCGCAGAGGACCGCGCTTCAGCGACATCACCGCAGTGCTGCCCTGCGGTGATGTCGCAGCGCCGCGGTCGAACGGGCGTACGGCGGAGTGCGGCGCAGTGCGCGGCGGGGCGTGGACGCCTGACACACGACGACGCCCCCGGTCCGTGTGGACCGGGGGCGTCGGAAGCCGTGCGTCAGGCGAAGATCAGAGCTTCGTCACGTTGGCGGCCTGGAGGCCCTTGGGGCCGTCCTGGGTCTCGAACTCGACGCGGTCGTTCTCCTGGAGCTCCTTGAAGCCCGAGCCCTGGATGGCGGAGAAGTGCACGAACACGTCCGCGGAGTTGTCCTCGGGGGCGATGAAGCCGTAGCCCTTCTCAGCGTTGAACCACTTGACAGTACCGACAGCCATGATGGTGTCCTTTCGATGTGCCCCCGCGGTGCGGTGGCGGTGTTGGACCGCGGCCCGGATGTGGGACGCGGGTGAAGCGGCGAGACTGAACCGCTTGCCCAACACTCATCGACGCCGGCGATGCCGGGCTGACGAGCAGTGAAGATGGCGGGATACAGCTTGATCAACTTCAGGCTCCATCATTGCACGGATCTCGCCGACCGGGAACCAGGGGCCCGATTGTTCACCTGGAGTTCGCTCAGAGCGCGCGCAGGCCGTGGAAGAGATTGCGGTGCAGGGCGGCCGGGGGAGCGGCGTCCGTGTGATCCGCGAAGGCCGTCACCTCCAGCAGCACCACCGTGTGGTCGCCCGCCGGGACCTCGGCGTGCACCCGCGTCTCGAGCCAGAGCGAGGAGCCCCCGATCAGCAGGGCGTCGTGCGGGCTGCGGTGCACGTCGAGACCGGCGAAGCGGTCGCCCTCGCGGGAGGCCAGCTGACGGCACAGCGGCGTCTGGTCCGCCGCGAGCAGGGAGACGCCGATCGCCCCGGCCCGGCGCAGGCGCGGCCAGGTGCGGGAGCTGTTCTGCGCGGAGAAGGACACGAGGGCCGGCTCCCAGGAGATGCCCACGCCGAAGGAGGAGGAGACCATCACCTCGGGGACGTCGTCGGCGAGGCCTGCCAGCGCGACGACCCCGGTGGGGAAGGCCGAGAGGCCGGAGCGGAGGTTGCCGAGGGACAGGTCGGTGTCCCACGCGGCGGTGTGGGGTTCGTGGGTCAGGGTCATGGCGCGCGTCCTCTTCCGATGACTGACGCGGCTCCGCAGACGGCGGGAACGCGGATCGCCCGGATCCGCGGAGGCGCGGTACTTGCCCGTCGGGGTGTCCGAGGGGCCGAATCATCACCTGGAGCACCCCACTACTGCGTGAGAGGGTTGCCGTCCCGCCGGCCAGGGCCGTGAATGACGGGAACTCGTGATTCTGGGGATCAGCCTACGGAGGGGTCCGTGGGGTGGTCAAAGCGCGGCGGTCGCGCGGCGTCATCCGAGCTGCCCGATGTGATGCTTGACACACCGCGCATCGCCAGCCAGGATCAAGCCACTCGAGAGGGGGGCTCGAGACCGCAGCCCGCGGCCCCGCAATCGGTTCTCTGAGAGGGATCGGATCATGCGGATGGACATCGAGAAGAAGCGTGCGGCATTGTCGGCCGCCGTGGTCGTCGCGGCTCTCCTCGGTATCGCCATCTCGGGATGCTCCGCTTCCCCGGGCAGCGTCTCCTCCACCGCGAAGGCATCCACCGCTGCGGCGTCCTCCGTCACCGTGACGTCAGCGGCCCCCTCGGCAACCCGGTCGGCCTCCGCCACCGGTTCGTCCGCGTCGTCACCCGCCGGTGAAGAAGCACTCCCCGCCGCGCTGTTCGAGGAGGACGGGATGACGTTGGTCGAGTACACGCGCCGGCATCCGGATGCGGGCTATCTCGACCCGGAGAAGGAGTCCGTCCTGGAGGAGGCGGTCGGGACGGGCACACAGCAGATCACCGTGGACGCCCAACAGGGTGCGGTCCTTCGGGTCATCGTGCTGTGTCCTTCGGATGCCACCGGTGAGACGGAGATCCTGACCTCACGGGGTGGCGGGGGAACGAAGACCTGGATGGCCGGATCGGAGGCGCTGTGCGGCGGCTGGTCGGCGGCGACTCCCCCCGTGGATGAGGCGGGGCCGATGACGTTCACCGTCACGGTGGACAACGACAAGCCGTTCCGGATGGTGCTGACCGCACCCTCCGCATGAGGCCGCCATCACGACGGCGGATGACGGCGCGGGCGTCGGCCCACCGTCGGCTCCGGCGGTGGCCCGCCCGGGCCGTTCGGATCGGGGAGGACTGAGACGCTCAGCGTCGGTCGCGGCCGCGCAGCGCGTCCAGCTGCCGGCGGTCCCGCTTGGTGGGCCGGCCCGCGCCGCGCTCGCGGTACGGCACCGCGAGCAGCTCACGCGGCACGGGCGGCGGGGAGTGGTCCACGTACTGCTGCCGGGCCACGGGGGCGCCCACCCGCTTGGCGATCAGCCCCGTGACCTCGAGGATCCGCTCGCGTCCGTCCTGGCGCACCCGCACCCGGTTCCCGACGACGACGGGCGTCGCCGCCTTCACGGGCTCGCCGTCGATGCGCACGTGGCCTGCGCGCACGGCCGCCGTGGCCGCCGACCGGGTCTTGTACAGCCGCACGGCCCACAGCCACGCGTCGATGCGGACGCCGCTCACGCCCGCCCCCTCACGCGAAGCGGGCGCGGATCGCGGCGCCGTGCGCGGGCAGGCGCTCGTCCTCGGCCAGCACGCCGATCCCGTCCGCGACCTCCTCGAGCCCGGTCTCCGTGTAGCGGATGCGCTGCTGCAGGCGCAGGAACGTCACGGTGTTCAGACCGGAGGAGTGCCGGGCCGTCCCCGAGGTGGGGAGCACGTGGTTGGACCCGGCCGAGTAGTCGCCCAGCGGCACGGGGGCGTGCGGGCCCACGAACACGGCGCCGGCGTTGCGGATGCGCCCCACGAGGGCCTCGGGGTCGCGCGTCTGGATCTCGAGGTGCTCGGTGGCGTAGCGGTCGGAGACCTCCACGGCCTGGTCCATGTCCCGCACCAGCAGCACGCCGGACTGGGGGCCGGTGAGGGCCTCGCGGATCTGGTCCTCGTGGAACGCCCCGGGCACCTGCGCCTCGATCGCCGCCTGCACGTCCCGGAGCAGGTCCTCGGAATCGGTGATGAGCACGGAGGCGGCCAGCGGGTCGTGCTCGGACTGGCTGATCAGGTCCGCGGCCACCCAGTCGGCGCGGGCGGTGCCGTCCGCGATCACGGCGATCTCGCTCGGCCCGGCCTCGGCGTCCACGCCGATCACGCCCTGCAGGGCGCGCTTCGCGGCGGCCACGTACACGTTGCCGGGCCCCGTCACCAGGTCGACGGGCGCGCAGAGCCACCCGCCGTCGTCGTCCTTCACGCCGTGCGCCAGCATGGCCACGGCCTGGGCGCCGCCGGCCGCGTAGACCTCGTCCACGCCCAGCAGCGCGCACGCGGCGAGCACGGTGGGGTGGGGCAGGCCGCCGTGGTCCCGCTGCGGGGGTGAGGTCACCGCGAGGCTCCCCACGCCGGCGGCCTGCGCGGGCACCACGTTCATCACCACCGAGGAGGGGTACACGGCGCGGCCGCCGGGCACGTACAGGCCCACGCGGCCCACGGGGATCCAGTGGTTCTCCACGACGGCGCCCTCGCCGAGCTCGACCGTGGAGTCCTGGGGGTGCTGGGCGTCGTGCACGAGCCGGGCCCGGCGGATCGACTCCTCCAGGGCGGCGCGCACCCGCGGGTCGAGCCCGGCCAGGGCGGCCTCGAGCGCCTCCGCGGGCACGCGCAGGGCCGGCGGGCGGACGCCGTCGAACCGCTCGGCCAGGTCCAGCAGGGTCTGCTCGCCGCCGTGGCGGACCTGCTCGATGATCGGGGCGACCACCGGCACCACGGAGGACACGTCCACGTTCGCCCGCGGGATGATGCGGGACAGGTCCGCGGTGGCGGTGTCGAGCGGGCGCAGGTCGGTGACGGAGAGCACGGATTCCTCCAGAGGGGCGGTGGCGGGCCGGCGGGACGGGGCGCGACGACGGCCGGGCCCGGACCGCGCGGACGGTCAGGCTCCATTGTGCTCTTCTCCGGGGTGCGTCCGGGGGCGGGTGTCAGACTGTCGTCATGGTCTTCCCCGCGCTGCCCGCCCTCGCGACCCCGCCCCTGCTGACCGCCCTGGACCGCCTCCTGGCGGGCGAGACCGTGCCGTCCGGGGTGGAGGGGGACATCCAGGACGGGGCGGCCGCCACCACCCGGGCCTTCGGCGTGGAATGGGGGACGCTGCTGACCGTGCTGATGGCGTTCGCGATCGGCGCGGCGGTCGTGTACCTGGCCCTGCAGGTGGCACGCGTCGTGCTCGTGCGCCGCCCCGCGTTCCAGCACGGCGCCGCGCGGCTGAGCCTGCCGGCCGCCGTCGCCGCCGGCCTGCTGGCCTCCCGGATCTGGCTCGGGGTCATGGCCGAGGAGCAGACCTGGTACCGGCCGGCGTCGTTCCTCTTGCTCATCGCCGTGGCCGCGGCGGGCGCGTGGGCCGCGTGGCGCCTGGTCGGCGTGATCGAGGCGGGGATCCTCGGCCGCTACCAGGAGACCGGCGTCGAGCACCGCCGCGAGCGACGCATCCGCACGCAGACCATCCTGATCCGGCGCATCCTCAACGCGGTGATCGTGGTGGTGGCCGTCGCCGTGGTCCTGCTGGGGGTGCCCGAGGTGCGCTCGCTCGGGGCCGGCCTGCTCGCCTCCGCCGGTGTGATCTCGGTGATCGCCGGCCTGGCCGTGCAGTCCACGCTGACCAACGTGTTCGCCGGCTTCCAGCTCGCCTTCACGGACGCGATCCGGGTGGGCGACGTGGTGGACATGGAGGGCGTGTTCGGCACCGTCGAGGAGATCACCCTGTCCAACGTGGTGCTCAAGCTCTGGGACGGTCGCCGCATGGTCTACCCGTCCTCGCACTTCACCACCCAGCCGTTCGAGAACTGGACGCGGGTGGGCGCCGAGGTCTCCGGCGTCGTGGAGCTGGACGTGGACTGGCGCGTGCCCATGGACGCGCTGCGCGCACGACTCACCCAGCTGCTCGAGTCCACGGACCTGTGGGACGGGCGCGAGCACGCGCTGCAGGTGACCGACGCGACCGGCGGCGTCGTGCGCATCCGCGCCGTGGTCTCCGCCCGCAACTCCGGCGACCTCTGGGACCTGCGCTGCCTCGTGCGCGAGGACCTCGTGGCCTTCCTGCGCCACGAGCACCCCGAGGGCATCGTGGTGCAGCGCATGGTGGACCGGCACCCCGCCCACGACGACGCGGCCCCCGCCTCCGAGGGCTCCGACGCGGGGGCCCGCGATGGCGACCCGACGGGCGAGCCGGGCCCGGACGGCTCCGGGGTGGCGGCCCGCGAGCCGCGCCCGCGCACCGCGCCGCTGCCGCGCGTCGACGGCGCCGATCCGCGCCCGGACACCCTCACCACACCGCTGACCCGCGTGGGCGACCACTCCGGCCTGTACACCGGCTCGATGACGGCGGTGCAGCGCAACCGCGAACTCGCCGGCCCGGGCGAGGAGGCGTTCGCCGAGCGGCGCGCCCAGCAGGCCAAGCAGGCGGCGGAGGCCGCGGCGGCGGACGAGGCCGGACGGCGCAGCGGCGCCGGCTCCCACGCGGACGGCCTCCTCGACGACGCCGTCACGCGCCGCCGTCAGGACGACGAGGACTGAGGCCCGGCGGGAGCGCTCAGCGCTCGAGCGTCGGGTCCCCGGGATCGACGGGCGTGAGCCGACGCCGCTCGGCCATCGGCTCGGACGCGGGCAGGCCGTGGGTGCCCGGGTCCGTCTCGGCGACGTGGCTCACGGCCTCGGGCGTGTGGTCCCCGTACTGCCGGTACTCCTTCACGCACAGCACCGGCTGATCGATCTCCTGCAGCAGCTCGTCCGAGACCGATCCCATGACGAACCGGCCGAAGCCGCCGCGGCGGCGCACGCCGATGACCACGATGGACGGGTCCAGCTCCGCGGCCACGTCCTTCATCTCCTCCACCGTGGACCGGCCACGCGCGTACTGACGGAACTCGGCCGTCACGCCGGAGGCGTCCAACCGGGCCTGCACGCCGCGCTGCTGCTCCTCCGTGACGAGGGACTTGGTGCGGTGCTCGCCGCCGGGGCCCGCATTGACCACCACCACGCGCTCGCCGGTGGAGCGGGCGATGTCCAGGGCGGTGTCCAGAGCGGCGTCCGCGGCCTTCGAGGGGGCGTAGCCGACGAGGATGGTCATGGGGTGCCTCCGCGGGGTCGAGGGGACGGGTCTGAGGTCAGCGTAGTGCGGGCCGGGCCCGCGGCGGAGGGGCTCAGCCCTCGCGCAGGTGGCGCAGGTGCGCGGCCACCGTCTGGACGGCCACGCGGGCCACGGTGCCGGTGAGGCCGGGGTAGATGCGCGGGGCCAGGTCCTCGGGCGTGATCGTCGCCGCCTCGGTCTCGGGCAGCGCGGCCAGGGCGGCGCGGATCTGCTCCAGGCGGCCCTCGCGGTGGTGCCGGTAGTCGCGGGCGACGACGTCCAGCGGCTCCGGCACGGGCCCGTGCGCGGGCAGCACCGTGAGCGGGCCCGCCGCCTCGAGGCGGCGCAGGCTGGCCAGGTAGTCGGTGAGGGTGCCGTCCGGGTGGTCGAGCATGGTGGTGCCCGAGCCGAGGATGGTGTCGCCCGTGATGACCGCGCCGTGCGCGCCCGCGTCCGGGACGGCGAACGAGTAGGAGTCCGAGGTGTGGCCCGGGGTGTGCCACGCCAGCACCGGGGTGCCGGCGACGTCGATCCGCTCGTCCGGCGTCAGGACGGCGGCCCCGCCGCGGCACCAGTCCGGGTCCGCGGCGCGCACGGGGGCGCCCGTGGCCGCGTGGAACGCGTCCACCCCGCCGGTGTGGTCGGCGTGCCGGTGCGTCACCAGGATGAGCGCGATCCGGCGCCCCTCGGCCGCCGCGCGGACGCGCTCGAGGTGGGCGGCGACGTCGTCCTCCGGGCCCGGGTCCACCACGACGGCCGCGTCCGAGTCCGGTGCGGCGACCACGTACGTGTTGGTGCCCGCGAGGGTCATCGGGGAGGGGTTCTGGGCGGTCACGCAGCGCACCAGCGGGGCGGGCGTGGGGCCGGGCGTGGCGGTGGTCGTCGTCATAGGCTCGAGTGTATGGAGAACCAGCAGACCGGCCAGGCCGCGGACCGCGGCACCATCGACACGCGCGAGGGGCTCAAGGGCAACTACGTGCAGTCCGGGGCGGAGTTCACGCGGGACACGAACTACATCGCGGACCGGATCGTGGCGGACCCGGAGGCCGTGCGGGCCCTGCCCGTGGCCGAGCCGTCCACGGTCGGCCGCGTGGGCGGCGGGCTCACCGAGGGGGCCGAGGCGTGGCCCGTCGAGGCGGGCCGCTACCGGCTCGTGGCGGCGCGGGCGTGCCCGTGGGCGAACCGGACGATCATCGTGCGGCGCCTGCTCGGCCTGGAGGACGCGATCTCGCTGGGCACCCCGGGGCCGACCCACGACGAGCGCTCCTGGACCTTCGACCTCGACGAGGGCGGGAAGGACCCCGTGCTCGGCACCGAGCGGATCCAGGAGAACTACTTCACGCGGTTCCCCGACTACCCGCGGGGCATCACGGTGCCGGCGATCGTGGACGTGCCGACGGGCGGCGTCGTGACCAACGACTACCCGCAGATCACCCTCGACCTCTCGACGGAGTGGACCGCGTTCCACCGCGACGGCGCCCCGCAGCTGATCCCCGACGCCGGGCCGGAGCGGGACGAGATGTTCGAGGTGATCGAGCGCGTGTTCACCGAGGTGAACAACGGCGTGTACCGGTGCGGCTTCGCGGGCTCGCAGGAGGCGTACGACGCCGCGTACGAGCGGCTGTGGACCGCGATGGACTGGCTCGAGGAGCGCCTGACGACGCGCCGCTTCCTGATGGGGGAGCGGATCACCGAGGCCGACGTGCGGCTGTTCACCACGCTGGTGCGGTTCGACCCCGTGTACCACGGGCACTTCAAGTGCAACCGGAACAAGCTGACCGAGATGCCGGCGCTGTGGGGCTACGCGCGCGACCTGTTCCAGACCCCGGGCTTCGGCGACACGATCGACTTCGCGCAGATCAAGGAGCACTACTACGTGGTGCACGAGGACATCAACCCGACGGGCATCGTGCCCGCGGGCCCGGAGCTGGCGAGCTGGCTGAGCGAGCACGGGCGTGAGGCGTTCGGCGGGGACCCGTGGGGCGGCGGCACCGCACCCGGGCCCGTGCGCGAGGGCGAGCGCGTGGACCCGGAGCACACGCCGCTGCGGTGAGGTCGCCCGGCCCGGCCCGCAACGCGGGTTGAGTTATCGCGGGTGGCGCGGCTGAACACCCGCGATAACTCAACCCGCGTTGGTATGCGCACCGGGTGAGCGCCAGGAGGACGCGCCGAGGATTGTTGAACAATCCCCCCTCATGCCTCAAGATTGTGTGACCGGCACCTCAGCCGGGCCCGATCCGAGAGGACTGCACTGTGTCTCACGCGCCGCAGATCGACCTGAACTCCGACGTCGGCGAGTCCTTCGGCTCGTGGACGATGGGGGACGACGCCGCCATCATGCCCTCCGTCTCCTCCGCCAACGTCGCGTGCGGCTTCCACGCGGGCGATCCCTCGGGGATCGCCCAGACCTGCCGTGACGCGGTCGCCGCCGGCGTCACGATCGGCGCGCACGTGGGCTACCGCGACCTCGCCGGCTTCGGCCGCCGCTTCCTGGACTGCACGCCCACCGAGCTGGCCGACGACGTCCTCTACCAGATCGGCGCCCTCGACGCGCTCGCCCGCGCGGCCGGCGGCCAGGTCCGCTACGTGAAGCCGCACGGCGCCCTCTACAACACGATCGTCCGTCACGAGGCGCACGCCCAGGCCGTCGTCGACGGCGTCAAGGCGTTCGGCTCCGACCTCCCGCTGCTGCTCCTGCCCGGCTCCGTCGCCCTGGACAAGGCGGCCGCCGCGGGGCTGCGCGGCGTCGCCGAGGCCTTCGCGGACCGCGGCTACAACCCGGACGGCACGCTCGTCTCCCGCCGCGAGCCCGGCGCGGTCCTCCACGACGAGGACGCCGTCGCCGCCCGCATGGTGCGCCTGGCCACCGAGGGCGTCGTCGCGGCGGTGGACGGCACGGACGTGCGCGTCGACGCCGAGAGCATCTGCCTGCACGGCGACACGCCCGGCGCCGTGGCCATGGCCGCGGCCGTGCGCCGCGCGCTCGAGGGCGCGGGCGTGTCCATCAAGGCCTTCGCATGAGCGCCCCACATCACCCCGCCGCCACACCGCCGGCCCGCCCGATCCGCTGGGTCGGCACGCAGGGCTTCCTCGTCGAGTGCGCCTCGCTCGAGGACGTCATGGCCGTCCACGCCCACCTCACGGCCCACCCGGAGCGCGGCCAGCGCCAGGTCATGGCCGCCGCCGCGACCGTCCTGGTGACCTTCACCTCGCAGGCCGCCGCCGAGCACGCCGCACCGCGGGTCAGCACTCTCACCCCCGACGCCGGTGAGGTGACGGGGGGTCGGATCGTCGAGATCCCCGTGGTCTACGACGGCGAGGACCTCGCCGAGGTCGGCCGGCTCACCGGGCTCGGCGTCGACGGCGTCATCCGGGCCCACAGCGAGGCCGACTGGTTCGCCGCGTTCGGCGGCTTCGCGCCGGGGTTCATGTACTGCGCCTCCGAGGCGGCCCCGTTCGAGGCGCCCCGTCGCAGCTCGCCCCGCACGGCCGTCCCGGCAGGCGCCGTCGCCGTCGCCGGGGCCTTCTCCGCCGTCTACCCGCGCACCTCGCCCGGCGGCTGGCAGCTGCTCGGGCACACCACCGCGGCCCTGTGGGACCTCGGCCGCGAGCAGCCCGCCCTGCTGCAGCCCGGCGACCGTGTCCGCTACGTCCCCGTGCGCCCGACGGCGTCCGTCACCTCCGGCACGGACGCGGCGGTCGACGCCACCCCGCCCGCCGACGCCGCGGCCGGCCTCCCGTCCGTGGCCGGCCGCCGCGGCGTCACCGTCGTGGACCCGGGGCTCCTGACCCTGGTCCAGGACCTGGGCCGCCCGGGCCTGGGCGACCTCGGCGTCGTCGCGTCCGGCGCGGCCGACCGGGACGCGGCGCGCCAGGCGAACCGGCTCGTGGGCAACCGCTCACGCGAGGCGGTGCTGGAGACCGTCCTGGGCGGCCTCACCCTCACCGCGCACGGCCACCAGGTGATGGCCCTGGCCGGCGCCGAGGCCGGCGGGACGATCACCGCGGCCGACGGCGCCACGCGCCGGGTGCCCGCCCGCACCCCGTTCGTCGTGCTGGACGGCCAGACGCTGACGGTGGACGAGCCGGTCGGCGGCCTGCGCGTGTACGTGGGCCTCCGGGGCGGGCTCGACGTGCCGCCCGTGCTCGGCAGCCGCTCGACCGACACCCTGTCCGGGCTCGGCCCCGCCCCGCTGACGGCGGGGGACCGCCTCGCCCGCCGCGTCGGCCCGGATGCGAGGGGCGCCGCCGGCGCCTCGGCCGCGAGCCCGACCGCCGCCGGCGCCCCCGCCTCGGCGGAGGCCGGCGTCGCGACGGTGGGGGACCCGGAGACCTCGCTGCGCCCCATGCCCGCGCCCGGCCAGGTGGCCGTGCTGCGCGTGGTCCCCGGCCCCCGCGACGACTGGTTCGGCGAGGCGGGCCTGGAGCGCCTGTTCACGCAGGACTGGGACGTGAGCCAGCAGACCGACCGGATCGGCGTGCGTCTTACGGCCCCCGACGACGGCGCGCCGCTCGAGCGCGTGCGGGAGGGCGAGCTGAAGTCCGAGGGCGCCGTGCGCGGCGCGCTGCAGGTGCCGCCCTCGGGTGAGCCCGTCCTGTTCCTCTCCGACCATCCGGTCACCGGCGGCTACCCGGTGATCGGCGTCGTGGCCCGCGCGGACCTCAGCCTGGCGGCCCAGCTGCCGCCGGGCGCCCGCGTCCGCTTCGTCCCCCATCCCCGCCCCGGCGCCGAGACCGTCGTCGACTCCGCATCGCCCTCCGAGGAGACCCCCGCATGACCACCACCCCCGCCGCCCGCCCCGTCACGCGGGTGCTCATCGCCAACCGCGGCGAGATCGCCGTGCGCGTGGCCCGCGCCGCCCGCGACCACGGCATCGCCTCGATCGCCGTCTACTCGGATCCGGACGCCGACGCCCTGCACGTGGCCGTCGCGGACGAGGCCTTCCACCTGCCGGGCGCGTCCTCGGCGGACACCTACCTGAAGATCGACGCGGTCCTCGACGTCGCCCGCCGCGCCGGCGCCGACGCCGTGCACCCGGGCTACGGCTTCCTCTCCGAGAACGCCGACTTCGCGCAGGCCGTGATCGACGCCGGGATGACCTGGATCGGCCCGTCGCCGGACGCCATCCGCGCCCTCGGCGACAAGATCACCGCCCGCTCCCTCGCCCAGCAGGCGGGCGCCCCGCTCGTGCCGGGCTCGGACGGCCCCGTGCCGGACGCCGCCGCCGCGCGCGCGTTCGCCGAGGAGCACGGCCTGCCGATCGCCATCAAGGCGGCCTTCGGCGGCGGCGGCCGCGGCATCCGCGTGGTGCGTGAGCTCGGCGACGTCGAGGACGCGTTCGAGGCGACCGTCCGCGAGGCCGTGGCCGCGTTCGGCCGCGGCGAGTGCTTCGTGGAGCGCTTCCTGGACCGCCCCCGCCACGTGGAGGCCCAGGTCCTCGCCGACGAGCACGGCCACGTGGCCGTGCTCGGCACCCGCGACTGCTCCCTGCAGCGCCGCAACCAGAAGCTCGTGGAGGAGGCCCCGGCGCCGTTCCTCACGGACGAGCAGCGCGAGCGCATCCACACCTCCGCCCGCGAGATCTGCCGCGCCGCCGGGTACACCGGGGCCGGCACGGTCGAGTACCTCGTGGCCCCGGACGGCCTCATCAGCTTCCTGGAGGTCAACACCCGCCTGCAGGTGGAGCACCCCGTGACCGAGGAGGTCTTCGGCGTGGACCTGGTGCGCGAGCAGTTCCGCATCGCCGCCGGCGAGCCGCTGAGCATCCCCGAGGACCCCACGCCGCGCGGCCACGCCCTCGAGTTCCGCCTCAACGCCGAGGACCCGGCGTACGGCTTCCTGCCCGTGCCCGGCCCGATCGACGCGTTCGAGGCCCCCACCGGCCCCGGGGTCCGCATGGACTCGGGCGTCCGCACCGGCTCCGTGGTGCCGGGCGAGTACGACTCCCTGCTCGCCAAGCTCATCGTGTGGGGCGAGGACCGCGCCCAGGCCATCGCCCGCGCCCGCGACGCCCTGGCCGAGCTGCGCATCGACGGCGTGCCCACCGTGGTGCCGTTCCACCGCGCCGTGCTCGAGCAGGACGCCTTCACCTCGGGGGACCGCCTCGGCGTCTACACCACGTGGATCGAGTCCGAGTTCGCCGAGCCGCTGGCCGAGTCCCCCTACCTGGGCGCCGAGGTGCCCGCCGGCGGCCGCACCGCCGTCACCGTCGAGCTGGACGGCCGCGCCGTGCGCCTGGGCCTGCCCGCGGATCTCTACGCGGCCCTCCTCGGAGGCGGCGGCGCGGGTGCCGCGGCCCCGGCCGACGCCGCCGGCGCCGGGAAGCCCGACGACGACGGCGCCGTGGCCTCGCCGGTCACCGGCACCCTGGCCTCGTGGAAGGTCGAGGACGGCGCCGAGGTGGCTGAGGGCGACACGGTCGCGATCGTCGAGGCGATGAAGATGGAGACGCCGATCCGTGCCCCGCGTGCGGGCCGGATCCAGCTCCTCGTGGCCGAGACCCCGGCCTCGGTGACGCGCGGCCAGGCGATCGCCCGGCTGGGGGCGTGAGGGTGCCGGCGCGCGGCGGTGTCACCGGGGAAGGCATCGTGCCCGGCGCCGGCGGCGGGGAGTCCGCCCCGGCCCCGGCTCCCGTGGCCGCGGCCGCGCAGCTGCGGCAGCGGATCGCGGCGGCCGGGCTCGTGCCGGGGGAGCGGCTGGGGGAGGTGGCGCTGGCCGCCGAGCTCCAGGTCAGTCGCAACAGCCTGCGCGAGGCGTTCACCATGCTGGCCTCGGAGGGCCTCGTGGAGCGCCGGCCGCACCGCGGGGTGTTCGTGGCGGCGCCGGGTCCGGAGGACGTGCGCGGGCTGTACCGCACGCGTCGGGTGATCCAGCTCGGCGCCCTCGAGCACGGCGAGCTCACCCCCGGCGCGGCGCGCCACCTGCGCTGTGCCCAGGACCTGCTCTCCGGTGGCCCGGACACCCCCGCGCGGGTCCTGGGCGACGCCAACCATCGCGTCCACGTCGGCATCGTGGACCTGGCCGGCGCCCCCGAGCTCACGCGGCTCATGGCGTCGGTGCAGGCCCGCGTGCGCCTGGCGTTCCATCCCATGGACGAGCAGACGCGCCTGCACGTGCAGTTCGCGGACCGCAACCGGTGGATCGTGGAGCGGCTGCTGGCCGGCGACCTCCCCGCGGTGCACGCCATGTTCGGCGACTACCTGGACGAGGCGGAGCAGTTCGTCCTGGCGCACCTCGCCGCCGCGGGGGACTGACCGCCTCCCCGGGCCCGGGCGGTCACGGGACCTGGAACATCCGGTCCGGCAGGTCCGTGATGAGCATGTGCCCGGGCGCGTGCGTGATGGCCAGCGGCGGGCGGGACTCCATGATCGCCGCCTGCGGCGTCACCCCGCACGCCCAGAACACGGGCAGGTGGCCCTGCGGGACCTCGACGGCGTCGCCGAAGTCCGGTGCCGACAGGTCCGTGATCCCGAGGCCGGCCGGGTCGCCCACGTGCACGGGCGCGCCGTGCACCGCGGGGTAGCGGGAGGTGATGCGCACGGCGTCGGCCACGCGGTCGGCGGGGATGGGGCGCATCGAGACCACGAGCGGGCCCGAGAGGCGGCCCGCCGAGGCGCAGCGCCGCGTGGTGCGGTACATCGGCACGTTCACGCCGGCGTCCTGGTGGGCCATCCGGATGCCCTCGGCCACCAGGGCGGACTCGAAGGTGAACGAGCAGCCGATCACGAACGTCACGAGGTCGTCCCGCCACACGTCGAGCAGATCCGTGGGGCGGTCCGTCTCGACGCCGTCGCGGTACACCACGTACTGCGGCACGTCCGTGCGGACGTCGCCGTCCAGTGCGGGGCCGTTGACCTCGCCGGCCTCGAACACGCCGAGCAGCGGCAGGGCCTTGGGGTTGCGCTGGGCGAAGAGCAGGACGTCGTAGGCGTGGTCCTGCGGGATCGAGACGAGGTTCGCCTGCGCGTAGCCGTCGGCGATCCCCGAGGTCGGCCGCACGAGCCCCGCGCGGAAGCGCTCGCGGGCCTGCGCGGGGGTCGTGGCGCCGTCCAGCGGCGGCAGCGGCGTCGTCGTCGTGGTCATCTCAGGCACCGGTGATCATCGTGACCATGGGGAGGAACCCGCGCACCGCGATGAACACGGAGACGATCCACGCGAGCGCGCCGATCACGAGCAGCCACCCGGGGTAGCGGTAGCCGTGCAGCAGGTCGCGGCGGCGCCAGGCCACGTAGAGGAGGGCCGCGAAGCCGACCGGCAGGATCATGCCGTTGAACGCGCCGGCGAACACGAGCAGCGTCTGCGGTGCCTGGCGCAGCGCCAGGTAGAGGGCGGTGCAGACCACGATGAAGGCGACCGTCAGCAGGTTGCGGGTGCGGGCGCTGGTGGTGGAGCGGGTGACGAAGCTGATCGAGGTGTACGACGCGCCGATCACGGAGGTGACGGCGGCGGCCCACAGGACGATGCCGAACATGCGCAGGCCGATGTCGCCGGCGGCGGCCTGGAAGGCGGAGGCGGCCAGGTTGTCCTTGGACAGCACCGCCCCCGAGGCGACGACGCCGAGGATCGCCAGGAACAGGAGGGCGCGCATCAGGCCGGTCACGAGGATCGAGGCCACGGAGCTGCGGGTGATGTCCTGGACGTCGTCCACGCCCTTCACTCCGGAGTCGATCATGCGGTGGGCGCCCGCGTAGGTGATGTAGCCGCCGATGGTGCCGCCCACGAGGGTGACGATCACGAAGAAGTCGACCTCCTCCGGCATCACGGACTGGCGCAGGGCCTCGCCCACGGGCGGGGCGGAGGTGATGGCCACGTACAGCATCAGCAGGATCATGACGGCGCCGAGCGCCACCACGATCCGGTCCAGGGCCACGCCGGCGCGCTTGGAGAGGAAGATCAGCAGCGCGATGAGCGCGGAGACGCCGCCACCGATCAGGGGGTCGACGCCGAGCATGGCGTTCGCGCCGAGGCCGGTGCCGGCGATGTTGCCGATGTTGAAGACCATGCCGCCGAGGAACACGAGCGCGGCGAGGACCCAGCCGAGGCCGGGCAGGACGCGGTTCGCCAGCTCCTGGGCGCGCATGCCGGAGACGCCGATGACGCGCCACACGTTCATCTGGACGGCGATGTCGATGAGGATGGAGACCAGGATGGCGAACGCGAACGCGGCGCCCATCTGGACGGTGAACGTGGCGGTCTGCGTGATGAAGCCGGGGCCGATGGCCGAGGTGGCCATGAGGAACATGGCGCCGAGCAGTGCGGTGCGCCGGGTGGCGCTCGCGGCACGGGAGTCCGTCTTCGGTGCGGTGCCCGAGGGGGTCGAGCCGTCCGGTCCGGCGTGGGGGATGTCTGCGTGGGACACGGTGGTCACCTTCGTCGAGGGCGCCAGGCGAGGTGACGGGCGTCACGAGGCGCTGGGGAGACGGTAGCTGTTGTTGAACAATCCTGGCAACAGCGAGGCCGGGTGTCGTGGCATCCCCGTCCGAAGGAACGCCTCACCTGCCTGGCGCGCCCCGCCCCGCGCCGCGACCATGGAGACATGTCGCACACGTCTGAACAGTCCTCGCCCCTGGCCGATCAGGTCCCGCCGGGCGGTCCCGACGAACCGCACGCCGCCGGCGGCGTGCATGCCCGCCTCAACTGGCTCCGCGCGGGCGTGCTCGGCGCCAACGACGGCATCGTGTCCGTCGCCGCCACCGTCGTCGGAGTCGCCGGTGCGACGACGGCGCTCACCCCGATCCTGCTGGCCGGCGCCGCCGCCGTGGTCGGCGGCGCCTTCTCCATGGCGCTGGGCGAGTACGTGTCCGTCTCCTCGTCCTCCGACTCGCAGAAGTCGCTGATCGCCAAGGAGCGCCGCGAGCTCGAGGAGGATCCCGAGGGCGAGCTGGAGGAGCTCGTGCAGCTCTACGAGGCGGACGGCCTGAGCCGGGCCACGGCCGAGGCCGCTGCGCGGGAGCTCACCGAGAAGGACGCGCTCGCCGCGCATCTGCGCATGGAGCTGGGCATGGCGGAGGAGGACGTCGTCAGCCCGTGGGCCGCCGCCGGAGCGTCCTTCCTCGCGTTCCTCGTGGGCGCGCTGCTGCCCTTCCTGACGGTCGTCCTGGCGCCGGTGGGCCTCCGCGTCCCGTTCACGTTCGGCGTCACCCTCCTGGCCCTCGCCGTCACCGGCTGGGTCGGGGCCCGGCTCGGCGACGCGCCCGCGCTGCGGGCGGCCGTGCGCGTCGTCCTCGGCGGCGCCCTGGCGCTCGGCCTGACCTTCGCGGTGGGCTCGCTGCTGGGGGCGTCGGTCGCCTGATCCACGCCGGAGGGGTGGGCCGGCCCAGCGCCCGTGGCCGCGCCGAGCCGTGACGAGCGGAGCGGCCCTGGGGGCCGAGGACCGTGCGCATACCACAGGCGCCCCCCGTCGAGTTGAAGCGACGCCCACGGTTCGCGTAAGGTGGGACGGCGCACGCCGCGTTGTTCTCGTCGTTCCATCGGTCAGGTGACCGGGCGGACGGCGGGTCGGAAAAGCAACGCGCTCCCGCAGACCGGATCCCGGGACGTCCTCAGGGCGGACCGGGGCTCACCGTCCACACCAGCGATCCCATAAGGAACTTCGGTTGGCTCTCACCCAGCCTGGTCCCCCTTTTCGAGAAGTCGCAGTAAGAGTGCGGTGTCCACACCCGGGGCGGGGCTCACAACAGGTGTCCGCGGACAGGTCCGCGGCTCGCCGCCATGCGGGTTCCGCCCGTCCTTTTACTACTACTTGCCACGAGGAGTGATCATGGCAGCTCACTGCCAGGTAACCGGGGCTGGGCCGGGATTCGGCCACAGCATCTCCCACTCGCACCGTCGCACCAAGCGCCGGTTCGACCCGAACATCCAGAAGAAGACCTACTGGGTCCCCTCCCTGCGCCGCAACGTCACCCTGACGCTGTCCGCCAAGGGCATCAAGACCATCGACGTGCGCGGTATCGACGCCGTCGTGGCGGACCTGATCGCGAAGGGAGTGAAGCTCTGACATGGCCAAGGACAAGGACGTTCGTCCGATCATCAAGCTGAAGTCCACCGCCGGCACCGGGTTCACCTACGTGACCCGCAAGAACCGCCGGAACAACCCGGACCGCATCACCCTGAAGAAGTACGACCCGGTGGTCCGCAAGCACGTCGACTTCCGAGAGGAGCGCTGAGATGGCCAAGAAGTCCAAGATCGCCAAGAACGAGCAGCGCAAGGCCATCGTGGCCCGTTACGCCGAGAAGCGTCTCGAGCTGCGCAAGACCCTCGTGGACCCGAACGCGTCGGACGAGGCCCGCGAGGCCGCCCGCCTGGGCCTGCAGAAGCTGCCCCGCGACGCCTCCCCGGTCCGCGTGCGCAACCGCGACGCCATCGACGGTCGCCCCCGCGGCACCTTCCAGCGCTTCGGCATCTCCCGTGTGCGCTTCCGCGACATGGCGCACCGTGGCGAGCTGCCCGGCGTGACCAAGTCCTCCTGGTGACCTGAGGCCCGGTCTCCGGGCGCTCGGCACCACCGCGACGGCGGCGTCCCTCCTGAGGAGGGGCGCCGCCGTCGTCGTGCCTCGGGGATCAGGGCCGCCCAGGTCACGGGAAATCGCGGATTCTCGCGGTTCAGGGGGCGATTCGCCCGCGGAGAGATGGTACGTTCACAACTGGCAGCCCGGTCCGAACGGCCCGGGAACCGTAACCGACGTCCCATAGGGAGGACCCATGGCCATGAACCGCAAGGAACTCGTCGCCGCCGTCGCCGAGCGCTCCGGCAACACCCAGGCCGCCGTCAGCGATGTGCTGGACGCCCTCTTCGAGGTGTTCACCGCCCAGGTCAAGAAGGGCGAGAAGGTCTCGATCCCGGGCTGGCTGGCCGTGGAGCGCACCGAGCGCAAGGAGCGCACCGGCCGCAACCCGCGCACCGGCGAGGAGATCACCATCCCGGCCGGCCACTCCGTGAAGGTGACCGCCGGCTCCAAGCTCAAGGCCGCCGCCTCCGAGTGATCCCGGTCGCGGTGCGCGTCCCCGGACCCACGCCGCACGCCGCAGGACGGGCGTCCCACCCTCGGGTGGGGCGCCCGTCGTCGTCTCCGGCCGCGTAGGATGGGCGGACGATCGTCCGGCCGACGTGGACCGGGGCCGTCAGGAGAGGAGTCGTGGCATGCGCAGCGCCGTCGCCGCCGCTCCGTGGGCCCCGTCCGGCCTCGAGGACGCCCCTCCGCGCGTCGTGCGTGGGCCGGCCCGTCTGGCCCGGGGCTGGGCCGGGGCCCTGGCGATGACCGCCCTGGCCGCGCTGTTCCACACCGCCGCCGAGCCCGGCCACGGGTTCCCCGAGGTCGGCGTGGTCGCCTTCGCGGCCGTCCTCGCCGCCCCGCTCTGCACCGCCCTGGCGGGCCGCGCCCTCTCGCTGTGGCGCACCGCCGCCGCCGTCGCGATCGCCCAGGGGCTGTTCCACGTGCTCTACGGGCTCGCCGCCGGCGGCCACGCCGTGGCGCCGGCCGCCGGCGTCGACCCCGCCCACCTCGGCCACGCCCGTCCCGGCGCCGGGGCCCTCCTGGCGCCGGGGGAGGCCCTGTCCGGCGCCCCCACCGGCCACCTGACCGACCTGCGCATGCTCGCGGCCCACGTGATCGCCGCGGTCCTCACCGTGCTGGTGCTGCGGCGCGGTGAGGCCCTCGTGCTCACCATCGCCGAACGCGTGGTGGCCGCCGTCTGCCCGCCGCCGGCCGCGCACGGCCCCCTGCCGACGCCGGCCCGCCTCCGTGTCCCCGTCCCGCCGGTGCTCCGGCCGGCGACGTCCCTCGCCCTCCTCAGCTCTCCGGGGCGGCGCGGCCCGCCGTTCGCCCTCGCGGCCTGAGGACGCCGGCTCCGTCCGCGTCTCGAGGCCCGACCGCGCCCGACGACCCTTCGGAACGGTCCGCCCGCGACTCCCGTCCGGGACCGCGGCAGACCCGTGAGGACACCACCATGCATCACCAGACCACCCCTGTCCGCCGCGCCGCTCGCGCCGCTGCGCCCCGGCGCACGCACGTTCGGCGTCGTGCGCGACCCGCAGTGGGGTCCGGTGCTCGCGGTCGGCCTCGGCGGAGCCATCGCCCGGCCGCTCACCCGCATGGCCCAGGCGCTCTCCGCCATCGGCCGGGGCGAGACGGAGGTCGCGATCCCCCAGGGCGGCCCGCAGGAGGTCCGCGCCATCGCCGCCGCAGCGGTCGATTTCCGCGACAGTGTCGTCGAGCGCCGCCGCATCCGAGCGGAGCAGGAGCGGATGGCCGAGGCCAACGCAAGTTCCCAGCGCGCCGCGATGCACGCCGTCGCGGACGC
>ERZ1023242.84-NODE-84-length-24814-cov-3.969344_pt1 | contig 24814 bp, 18 predicted proteins | sample MGYA00520875_ERZ1023242 | MGnify/ENA primary metagenome ERZ1023242 (study PRJEB32759, sample SAMN07749884) | skin metagenome | biome: transportation; feature: city; material: polyester macromolecule | host: Homo sapiens | place: Hong Kong:ISLAND line | collected... | reverse complement strand
GGGCGTTCTCCACGAGCACCCCGGCGTGGGTGAGGCGGTTGAGCAGGGACGACTTCCCGGCGTTGGTGTACCCGGCGATCGCCACGGACGGCACCCGGTTGCGACGACGGTTGGCGCGCTTGGCCTCCCGGGCCGGCTTCATCCCGGCGATGTCCCGGCGCAGCTTCGCCATGCGGGTGCGGATGCGGCGGCGGTCCAGCTCGATCTTGGTCTCACCGGGTCCACGGGAGCCGATGCCCTCGCCGGCGGCGGCACGGCCGCCGGCCTGCCGGGACATGGACTCGCCCCAGCCGCGCAGGCGCGGCAGCAGGTACTCGAGCTGCGCGAGCTCGACCTGGGCGCGGCCCTCACGCGAGCTCGCGTGCTGGGCGAAGATGTCCAGGATCAGCGCGGTCCGGTCGATGACCTTCACCCGCACCACGTCCTCCAGCGCGCGGCGCTGGGACGGGGCGAGCTCGGAGTCCACCACCACGGTGTCCGCGCCGGAGAGCGCCACGATCTCGGCGAGCTCCTGCGCCTTGCCCTTGCCGAGGAACGTGGCCGGGTCCGGGGTGGCGCGGCGCTGGATGACGCCGTCGAGCACCTCCGAGCCCGCGGTCTCGGCGAGCGCGGCGAGCTCCCGCAGGGAGTTCTCCGCGTCCTCCGCGGAGCCCTCGGTCCAGACCCCCGCCAGCACCACGCGCTCCAGGCGCAGCTGGCGGTACTCGACCTCGGTCATGTCCTCGAGCTCGGTGGACAGACCCTGCACGCGCTTGAGGGAGTGGCGCGCGGCGAGCTCGTCCTGGTCGCCGTCGGCGTCCGTGTGCCCGTCCTCGCCCTCGTCCAGGGCGAGTGCACGGCCCGCGAGCGCGCCGGAGCGGTCCGGGGTGCCGGCGTCGGGGGCGTCCTCGTGGTCCGCGACCACACTGTCCGCGGAGCCGCGCCCGGTCGCCTCGCGCTCGGAGGCGCGGCGAGCGTCATCGGCGGCCAGGATGCGGTCGATCACGGCCTGGATCTCGTCCTCGGAGCCGTGGGCGCCCTGGGGGCCGGGGGTGTGCTGGTTCTTCTCAGTCATGGTCTCCTCTGGGCCGCCGCGGTCGGGCGACCCGATCGTCTCAGGGTAGAGGGGTCGGCGGACGCGTTAGGCGGCTGTCCGCAGGGGGCGGACGTGGCGGGTGACGCGCACGGCCGTGTGGGCAGGGGTCGGCGCCGCGCTGCGACGATCTCGCGGCGGCTCCGTTCGCGGGAGGAAGGCGAGCACGCGGCACCGCAGCCACGAGGTCTCGTCGGCGGGCGTGCAGGGGCGGACCACATCGTCCATGGTGGGATCTCCATCAGGTGCCGGGGCGCGCTCGACGGCCTCATCCGAGGCGGGCGCGCGAGGGGGCGGGGGCGGGCAGTGACGCGGGGGCGTCAGCGCAGGAAGATCCACATGGGCGTCGAGTGTACCGGGCGGCGCGTGTGGGCGACAGGGGCCCCGGCGCCCGGTCTGCTGACGACGCGCACGTATCCTGCGGGCATGACCGCGTCCCCCTCCCCCGCCCCGCCGCAGCCCGGCCGGACGGGCCGGGCGACCGTCGTCGTGATCGGCGCGGGCCAGGCGGGGCTGTCCGCCGCCTACCACCTGCGCCGCCGCGGCTTCGTGGGGCTGGGTCCGAACGACGACGGCGCCGCCGGCGTCCCCGAGGACGCCCCCGGCACGTTCGTGGTGCTCGACGCGGAGACCGCCCCGGGCGGGGCGTGGCAGCACCGCTGGGACTCGCTCACGATGGCCACCGTCAACCACATCCACGAGCTGCCCGGCGACCCGGTGCCGCCGGCCGACCCGGCCGCGCGCGCCAACGCCCTGCTGCCGGCCTACTTCGCGGACTACGAGGCACGGTTCGCCCTCCCGATCCGGCGGCCCGTGCGTGTGAGGCGCGTCGAGCGGATCGGCGAGCCGGGACGTGCGCGCGGGTTCTTCGTCCGCACGGACGGGGCGCCGGGCACGTGGCGGGCGGACTTCGTGGTCAACGCGACCGGCACCTGGACGTCCCCGCGGTGGCCCTCGGTGCCCGGGATGCGCTCGTTCCGCGGCCGGCAGCTGCACACCCATGACTACGTGTCCAAGGACGAGTTCGCCGGGCAGCGGGTGGTGATCGTGGGCATGGGCGTCTCGGCGACGCAGCTGCTGGCCGAGATCTCCACGGTCGCGGACACCCTGTGGGTGACCCGCCGCGAGCCGCAGTGGCAGGACTCGGCCGCGCCCGGCGCCCTGGCCGAGTCGGTGCGCGGGGTGGACGAACGGACCCGTGCGGGCCTGCCGCCGGGCTCCGTGGTCGGGGCGACCGGGATGCACCGCTCGTCCTGGGTGCGCGAGGCCGAGACACGAGGCGTGCTGGTGCGCCACCCCATGTTCACGGCCGTCGAGCCGGACGGGGTGCGGATGCCCGACGGCTCGTTCGAACCGGCGGACGTGATCCTCTGGGCCACCGGCTTCCGGCCGGCGATCCGGCACCTCGCTCCGCTGCGGCTGCGCACGCCCGCCGGCGGCATCCGCGTGGCGGGCGGGCGCGCCCTGGACGAGCCGCGCCTGTTCCTCCTCGGCTACGGGCCCTCCCAGTCCACGGTCGGGGCCAACCGCGCCGGGCGCGACGCCGTGCGCGCGATCCTCGCGGACCTGGCCGGGCCGGCGTCGGGCTGAGGGCCGCGACGACCTGCTGGCTACCATGGTCGCCGTGAGCTCCGCATCCCACTACTTCGACGCCGACCCCTCCGCACCCGAGCGGCGCCGCACCGTGCGGACACGCCTGGCCGGCCGCGACGTCGAGGTCCAGACGGCCAACGGGATCTTCTCCCCGGACGGTCTGGACAAGGGCACCGCGGCCCTGTTCTCGGCCGTGCCCGCGCCGCCGGCGAGGGGCCGGTTCCTCGACGTCGGCGCGGGCTGGGGGCCGATCGCCCTCACGCTGGCGCTGCGGTCGCCCGAGGCGGAGGTGACCGCCGTCGAGGTCAACGACCGCTCCCTGCAGCTGACCCGCGACAACGCCGCGGCGCTGGGTCTCGACAATCTCGTGGCACTGCGGCCGGAGGACGTCCCCGAGGGCGCGGAGTTCGACCTCATCTGGTCCAACCCGCCCATCCGGATCGGCAAGCCGGCGCTGCACGCCCTGCTGGAGCGGTGGCTGCCACGCCTGGCCCCCGGCGGCGAGGCCTGGCTGGTGGTGCAGAAGAACCTCGGCGCGGACTCGCTGCTGCCGTGGATCGGCCGGATGCTCGAGGAGCGCGCGCCCGGCCGGTTCACCGCGGAGCGGGCGGACAGCGTCAAGGGCTTCCGGATCCTGCGGGTGGCGCGGGCGCGCTGAGGCGCCGTTTCCCGAACGACAGCGGTTCGTGGCCCGCCGTTTCCCGAACGAAAGCGGTCAGGCGGTGAGTTCGCCGTCGAAGACCAGCTCGGCCGGGCCCGAGAGGACCACGTGCTCGGCCCCCTCCGGGCCCGGCACGACGTCGACGGCCAGCACGCCGCCGGGCACCTCGACGAGCCACGAGTCCGAGCCCTGGTCGCCCGACCACGCGCGCATCGCCACAGCCGCCGCGCACGCGCCCGTCCCGCAGGACTGGGTCTCGCCCACCCCGCGCTCGTGCACGCGCATCCGCACGCGGCCGACGCCCTCGCGCACGAGCGGCTCGTGCGCGGCCACGAACTCGACGTTCGTGCCGTGCGGCGGGGCGGGGTCCACCTCGGGGGCGCGGCCCAGGTCCAGACCCTGCAGGTCGGCGAAGGAGGCCAGCGGGACCACGGTGTGGGGGTTGCCCATCGAGATGCTCAGCGCCGGACGCGGATCGGTGAGGCCGTGGGCGAGGACCATCGAGTCCGACGCCGCCTCCTCCGCCAGCTCGGGGTTGAGGTACGACCAGGGGCCCATGTCGATCGCGTAGCCGTGCTCGAGCCGGGTCACGGCCTTCACGCCGGCGCGCGTGCCGATGGTGATCGCCCGGCCGGGGGCCAGGTCCACGAGGCCCTTCTCGACCAGGAAGTGCACGAAGACGCGCACCCCGTTGCCGCACATCTCGGCGATCGAGCCGTCGCCGTTGCGGTAGTCCATGAACCACTCGGCCTCGGGGTGCTCGGCGAGCAGCGCCTCACCCTCCGGCAGGCGCGCGGACCGCACGGCGCGGATGACGCCGTCGGCGCCGATCCCCCGGTGCCGGTCGGCCAGCCGTGCGACGCGCTGGGCGTCGAGCTGCGTGTTGCCGTCCGGGTCGGCGATCAGCACGAAGTCGTTGCCCGTGCCATGGCCCTTCGTGAACGGCACGCGCGGCGCGCTCGCGTGGAGGGGGTCCTGGGCGGCGGGCGCCGCGGGCTGCTCGGTCATGGGCCCAGTCTAGGTGGCGTCCCCGGCGACGACGGCGAGCGCCTCCGCCACGACGTCCTCGCCCTGCGCGTCGAGCCAGACGACGCGCGGGTCGGCCCGGAACCAGGTCTCCTGGCGTCGGGCGAACCGGCGCGTGGCCACGACGGTCTGCTCGGCCGCCTCCGCCTCGGTGAGCTCGCCGTCGAGGACGGCGAGCATCTGGGCGTAGCCGATCGCGCGGGACGCGGTCGGTCCCTGCCGCAGCCCGTCCGGCCCGGGGACGTCGAGGTGGCGGACCTCGTCCAGCAGGCCCTCGGCCAGCATGCGCTCCACCCGGGCCGCGATCCGCCGGTGCAGCTCGGCCCGGTCCAGGCGCAGGCCGAGCTGCACCACGGGGGCGACCTCCGGGGCGTACGTGCGCTCCGGCATGAACGCGGAGAACGGGCGGCCCGTCAGCCGGCACACCTCCAGCGCGCGCACGATGCGGCGGGCGTCCTGCAGCCGCTCCGCCGAGACCGGGTCCAGGGCGGCCAGCTCGGCCCTCAGCCCGGCCAGGCCCTCCCGCTGCGCGCGCGCCTCCAGCTCGGCCCGCAGCGCCGGGTCCGTGGGCGGGAACTCGAGCACGTCCAGCGCCGCCCGCACGTACAGCCCGGAGCCGCCCACGAGGATCGGGGTCCGACCCCGCGCGCGGATCTGGTCGAACAGGTCGCGGGCCGCGGACTGGAAGGCCGCCACCGAGGCCTCCTGGCCGACGTCGAGCACGTCCAGCAGATGGTGCGGGACGCCCTCGCGTTCAGCCGGGGTGACCTTCGCCGTGCCCACGTCCATCCCCCGGTAGAACTGCAGGGCGTCCCCGTTGACCACCTCGCCGTCCAGCGCGTGCGCCAGGGCGACGGCGAGGGCGGACTTGCCCGTCGCCGTCGCCCCGACGACGGCGACGACGGGCGGCCGGGCCGCGGCGGCGGACATCAGGACCGCGGGCGCAGGGTCGGCATGCCGAGGCTCGTGGCCCCGGAGCCGCCCGCCGTGCCGGGGGCGGGCGCGCCGCACGACTCGGCCTGGGCGCGGTCCCACGCGTCACCGGCGCGGGAGCGGCGCAGGACGTAGTCCTGTGCGGTCGGGTCGGCGACGGCGAAGAAGGGGTGGGCCTCGGTGACCGTCACGGTGACGAAGTCGCCGGGGCGGGGGGTCTCGGCGCCGGCGGGCACGGAGAAGTGCACGAGCCGGTTGTCGGGTGCGCGCCCGGACAGGCGGCCGCGCTCCGCGGCCTTGGAGCCGGAGTCGGCGGTGACGAGCAGCTCCTGGCGGGTGCCGACGAGCGTGGCCATCTCCTCGGCCGAGATCCGGTCCTGCAGGGCCACGAGGCGCTCGAAGCGCTCCTGGACGACGGCCTTGGGCACCTGGTGGTCCATCTCCCCGGCCGGGGTCCCCGGGCGGATGGAGTACTGGAAGGTGAACGCGGAGGAGAAGCGGGAGGCCTCGACCACCCGCATCGTCTCGGCGAAGTCCTCCTCGGTCTCCCCGGGGAAGCCGACGATGATGTCCGTGGTGATGGCGGCGTGCGGGATGCGCTCGCGCACCTTCTCCAGGATCCGCAGGAACTTCGCGGACCGGTAGGAGCGGCGCATGTCCTTGAGCACCTTGTCCGAGCCCGACTGCAGGGGCATGTGCAGCTGCGGCATGACGTTGGGGGTCTCGGCCATCGCGTCGATGACGTCGTCCGTGAACGCGGCCGGGTGGGGGCTGGTGAAGCGGACGCGTTCGAGGCCCTCGATCTCCCCGCACGCGCGCAGCAGCTTGGCGAACGCGCCGCGGTCGCCGAACTCGACGCCGTAGGTGTTCACGTTCTGGCCCAGCAGCGTGACCTCGACGGCGCCGGCGTCGACGAGCGCCTGCACCTCGGCGAGGATCTCCCCGGGGCGGCGGTCCTTCTCCTTGCCGCGCAGCGACGGGACGATGCAGAACGTGCACGTGTTGTTGCAGCCCACGGAGATGGACACCCAGCCGGAGTGGGTGGAGTCGCGCTTGGTGGGCAGGGTGGAGGGGAACACCTCGAGCGACTCGAGGATCTCGATCTCGGCCTCGGCGTTGTGGCGGGAGCGCTCCAGCAGCACGGGCAGGGAGCCGATGTTGTGGGTGCCGAAGACGACGTCCACCCACGGGGCCCTGCGCTGGATGGCGGCCTGGTCCTTCTGGGCGAGGCACCCGCCGACGGCGATCTGCATGCCCGGGTGCGCGTCCTTCACCGCGCGCAGGTTGCCGAGGTTGCCGTACAGGCGGTTGTCCGCGTTCTCGCGGACCGCGCACGTGTTGAAGACCACGAGGTCGGCCTGGGCGTCCTCGGCGACCGGGGCGTAGCCGGTGGACTCGAGCAGGCCGGAGATGCGCTCGGAGTCGTGCACGTTCATCTGGCAGCCGAAGGTGCGGACCTCATAGGTCAGACCCTCGTGCGGGCGCGCGGCGGCGCCGTCCTGCGCGAGCGGGGTGGTGCGGGGGGTGGGGTCCGTCAGAGTCACCGCACCATTCTAGGAACTCCGGGCGCGGCCCGGGTCCGCTCACTCCTCGTGCTCGGCGAGGACCTCCTTCACGACGGCGAACGCGAGGCCGCCGCCGTAGCCCTTGCGTCCCAGCATGCCGACGAGGCGGCGGGTCACCTTGTCCCGCTCGGCCCGGGCCTCCGGCGAGGCACCGCCGGGGACGGTGCGGCCCCGCAGCCGTCGGCGCACGAGGTCCAGGGCGGCGGTCCGTTCGTCCTCGCCGTCGATGGCCTCGAGCGCCTCGGCGGCGATCTCCCGGTCCACGCCCTTCTGCTGGAGCTCGTGCCCGAGGGCACGGCGCGCCAGGCCCTTGCTTCGGTGACGGCTGCGGACCCAGACCTCGGCGAAGGCGGCGTCATCCACGAGGCGCACCTCCTCGAAGCGGTCGAGGACGCGCTCGATCAGCTCGGGCTCGGCCTGGCGCTCGGCGAGCTTGCGTTCGAGCTGGCCGCGGGAGCGGGGGCCCAGGGCGAGCTGGCGCAGGACGACCTCGCGTGCGGCCTCCTCGCGCTCACGCGGTGCGGTGGGCAGGGGCGCCGGGCCGGGGCGACGTCGGGGGCGGTCGGTCTCGACGGCGGGGCGGGGATCCACGGCCGGGCGTCCCTCGTCGCGAGGGCGGCCACGCCGCGAGGGCGTGGTGGTGGCCCGCTTCCGGCCCCGGCGCTCGGTGTCCTCCCGGGTGTCCTCGCGCCCGGACCAGGGCAGCGTCCGGGGCCCGGCGCCGGGCGCGGGGCTGGGCAGGTCGCTCGCGCGAGTCAGCAGGGCCCCGAGATCCGGTGCCACGCCGGGGGCGGGATCCGGGACGTCCCCCGCGGGGGTCCCGGCATCGTGCGCGGGCACGGCGTTCCGCGCGGCCTCCGTGGCGTCCGCGTCGGACGACGTCGGCTCCGGTGCGCCGGCCAGGTCGAGCCACATCCGGCCCACGTCCGAGTCCCGGGCGTCGTCGAACGCGGACGCACCGGAGGCGGAGCCGCTCCGGCCGGTCGTCTCCGACCGGTGGGCGGCCCCGCCTCCGACGCTCCTGCGCGATCGGGTCATCCGGCCGCAGTGTCCCCCGGAACCGCGGTCAGGGCCGGGGCCTCGTCGTCCTCGGCCTCCGGGGCCACGCCGATGCCGAGCTTCGTGAGGATGCGCTCCTCGATCTCGTTGGCGAGGTCCGGGTTGTCCTTGAGGAAGCGACGGGCGTTCTCCTTGCCCTGCCCGAGCTGGTCCCCGTCATAGGTGAACCACGCGCCGGACTTCTTGACGATGCCCTCCTCGACACCCATGTCGATCAGGCCGCCCTCGCGGGAGATGCCGACCCCGTAGAGGATGTCGAACTCGGCCTGCTTGAAGGGCGGGGCCATCTTGTTCTTGACGATCTTCACGCGGGTGCGGTTGCCGACGGGGTTGCCGGCCTCCTTGAGGGTCTCGATGCGGCGGACGTCGATGCGCACGGACGCATAGAACTTGAGCGCCTTGCCGCCCGTGGTGGTCTCCGGGGAGCCGAAGAACACGCCGATCTTCTCGCGCAGCTGGTTGATGAAGATGGCCGTGGTCTTGGTCTGGTGCAGGCGGCCGGTCACCTTGCGCAGCGCCTGGGACATGAGGCGGGCCTGCAGGCCGACGTGGGAGTCGCCCATCTCGCCCTCGATCTCGGCGCGCGGGGTCAGCGCGGCCACGGAGTCGATGACGACGATGTCCAGGGTGCCCGAGGAGACGAGCATGTCCATGATCTCCAGGGCCTGCTCGCCGGTGTCGGGCTGCGACACGATCAGTTCGTCAATGTTGACGCCCAGCTTCTTGGCGTAAACGGGGTCGAGCGCGTGTTCCGCGTCGACGAAGGCGGCAGTGCCGCCGTTCTTCTGCGCTTCGGCGATGACGTGGAGCGCGAGCGTCGTCTTGCCCGAGCTTTCGGGGCCGTACACCTCGATCACGCGCCCGCGCGGCAGGCCGCCGACACCGAGCGCGATGTCGAGCCCTAGCGAGCCGGTCGAGATAGCCTCGACCTGCATCGCTTCCTTTTGCCCGAGCTTCATCGCCGAGCCCTTGCCGAATGCGCGGTCGATCTGCGCGAGGGCGGCGTCGAGCGCCTTTTGACGGTCGTTAGTCGCGGTTGCCATGCCGGTATCGATCACCTGAAGTTTGGCGGCCATTGCCGATCCCTTTCGCTAGAGCACCCGCGCGTGACGTTCAACGCGTTCCTGCTCGTGTACACACTATGTTCCGTTAGAACAAGTGGGGAACATGGCTGTCAAATCAAGGTCGACGATAGCGCGACACGCCTTGGGCGAAGCACGGCGCGGCGAATGAATCCTCGAACGCGCGGTCGTGTGCGGGGTCCGCAGGGTCGCGCAGGATGCGCTTGAGCAAGCGGAGCGCGTCGGGGTCGTTGGCGGCGATCGTCGCGGCGATGGCTTGCGGATCGGCGATCACGTCGGCGAGCCCGATGCGCCGCGCTTCGTCCGCATCGATCGGCGCGGCGGTGAACAGCAGCCGGGCGGCCTGCCCACGACCGACCCGCGCGACGAGCCGCGCCACGTCAGGCCCGGGATAACCGATCCCGAGCCGCGCCGGCGGGATCGCGAACCGCGCCTGCGGTGCCGCGACGATCATGTCGCAGGCGAGCGCGAGCGCGACGGCAGCACCGTGACAGCCGCCCTCGACCGCGGCGACGACGGGCATCGGTAGCGCGGCAACTGCCTCGATCCCGTCGCGCATCGCCCGGCGAAACTCCCCGCGCGCGGGCACGTCGTCGCTGAGCCGTGCCAGGTCGGAGAGGTCGGCGCCGGCGGAGAAGATGCCGGGCACGTCGGACGCGAGCACGACCACGACCGTGTCGTCGGGCACCTGCGCCACCACGCCGGCTAGGTCGCGCCACGCGCGCGTCGCCAGCGCGTTTCGGGTCGCCGCACGGTCAAGCGCGATGCGCGCGACCCCGGCCTCGATCGACAAACGGATCATGCGATCACGGTGGAGAGCTGCCACCATTCGGGGTGCCGAGCCGCCATGTCGCGCGCCGCGGCGTCGCGGTCGCCAATCGTGTCGAACAATGCGAAACAGGTCGCGCCCGATCCGGACATCCGCGCGAATCGCACGCCGGCCTGACGCTTGAGGAGCGCGATCACCTCGGCGATGACGGGCGCGACCGCTTCGGCGGCGGGTTGCAGGTCGTTGCGGCCGGCGATCGCGCGGTCGAGCGCGCTGCCACCCCCGGCAATGCCGCCGCGGTCCACACCGTCCCACGCCGCGAACACTCGCCCGGTCGGCACGGCGACGCCAGGATTGACGAGCAGCGCAGGCACGTCGCCCAGCTCCGCGATCGGCTCCAGCGCATCGCCCTTGCCGGTGCCGAGGCTGGCACGACCGAGCAGGCACGCGGGCACGTCGGCACCCAGACCGGCGGCGATCGCGAACAAGCGCGCGTCGTCGGGGGCAACGCCGTGCAGCCGCGCGAGCGCGCGCAGCGTCGCCGCCGCATCGGCCGACCCGCCGCCGATCCCCGACGCGACCGGCAGATGCTTGTCGAGCATGATCGCATGCGACGTCGCAACGCCGAACGCCGCGGCAAAGGCGCGCTCGGCGCGGATCACCAGATTGTCGTCACAGGGTTCGAACCCGCGCGCGAACGGCCCGGTGATCTGAAACGCGGCGGGTCCGGTGGACACCGTCACGCGGTCGCCGTCGGCGGCGAACACGAACAGCGTTTCCAGGTCGTGATAGCCATCGGCGCGACGTCGCCGAACGTGGAGCGCGAGGTTGAGCTTGGCCGGCGCGGCCTCGGCGATCGCCGCATCTGCCCGTAGCACCTGCTCTGACACCGACACTCCTTACATTCCGTTGGCGATCTTTCCCGACAGGCGCGCGGCGACCTCGGGCGTCTCGGCCGTAGCGCGCGCCGCGGTCCAGGCATAGCGTGCCTCGTACCGGCGGCCGGCGGTCCAATAAACGTCGCCCAGATGCTCGCCGATCTCGGCATTGGTCGGATCGGCCGCGGCGGCGCGCTCGATCAGCGCCAGCGCCCGCGCCTGCTCGCCAGCGCGGAACAGCGACCAGCCAAGCGAGTCGGCGATCGCGGCATCGTCCGGCCGCAGCCGGTTGGCGCGCTCCAGCATCGCGCGTGCGTCGGCCAACCGCTCGCCGTGTTCGGTCAGCGCATAGCCGAGATAGTTGAGCACCAGCGGCTGATCGGGCGCGCGCGCATAAGCCTGTTCGAGCGCCACGCGCGCCGCGGGCCAATCCCCTGCCCGGTCGAGCGCGGCACCATATTGCAGCCAGTCGGACCAGTCCGCCCCCGCACGTTCGGCAAGACGACGGTAGATCGGCACCGCTTCACGCGGACGATCGAGCCGCAGGTACAGGTCGGCGAGCTGCTGCTGCGCACCCGGCGCGGCATCACGCGCGGCGGCGAGGGGCTTCGCCAGACGGAGCGCCTCCTCGCTCCGCCCGGCCTCGGCCAGGATCTGTACGCGTCCGGCGGACGCCGGTTCGGCGTAGATGCCGCGGCGATCGACCTGGTCGAGCACCGCGAGCGCGCGATCGGTTGCGCCCTCCTTGAACAAGGCACCCGCGAGCAGCAGCCGGGCGCGGTCGTTACTGAAATCGGCGCGCAACGCCGCCTGCACCAGCGTGTAGCCGATCCCGCTGGGCTTCCCCGCGGCAAGGTCGGACGCGACCCGCGTCAGCAGCCACGACAGTCCGAACGCGAGCCCAGGCGTGACCCGCGCGCGAGGCCGCTCGCGCAGCGCAACGATCGGCGGCGCATCCCCGACGAGCAGCGCGCGCGCCGATGCTTTCTGCCCCCGCGCGATCAGCAGCCGCGCAGCCGCGATCCGCGTATCGTTGCTCGATTGGTCGTTGCCGAGCAGCGGGCGAAGCGCGGCCAGTCCGTCCTGCGTTCGCCCTTGCACGAGCAGGATCAGCGCGCGCGTTTCCTGCGCGAGACGACGGGCGACGGTATCCGCAGGCTGCGCGGCGAGCGCCGCCAAGGGGTCATCCCCGCCATCGAGCGCGGCCCAGGCCCTGAGCGGCGCGGATAGGATCTTGAGCGGGGTGGCATCGAGCGCCGCGAGCGCACGCGCGATCGCCGCACGATCGTTCGCGCGCGCCGCAGCAGCGAGGGCCAGCAGCGGCGCGTCGCTCGGCAGCACGTCACGTGCGGCGAGTATCGCCGCCGCATGATCGGCGAGCGGGTAATCGCCCGCGCGCACCGCCTCGCGATAGGCGCGGATGGCGACGATCGGGTCAGCCGCCGTACCGCGAAGCGCGGCGTCGTAATCGCCTGCGGCCAGTACCACTCGGCCGTCCGCATCGGCGGCGCGCGCGCGCAGATAGGCAGCGACGGCGTCGTCGCTCGGTTGAGTAGCCGATTGTTCGACTTCGCTCGTGTCGGCGACATTGGCCTGCGCGGCGAGCGGCGCGGCCAGCAATGAAGCGGTGATAATCGTCAGGCCCGCCGCCGCGCGGTGGCGGCGGCGACGGGAAGGTCGAATGAAGTCACATGTTCGGGTAATTGGGTCCACCACCGCCTTCGGGCACGACCCAGTTGATGTTCTGCGTCGGGTCCTTGATGTCGCACGTCTTGCAATGGACGCAATTCTGCGCGTTGATCACCAGCCGGGGATCATGCGTATCTTCGCCCACGATCTCGTAAACGCCCGCCGGGCAATAACGCTGTGCGGGTTCGTCGTAGAGCGGCAGATTGTGTTCGACCGGCACCGACGCGTCCTTGAGCGTCAGGTGAACGGGCTGATCCTCCTCGTGGTTGGTGTTCGACAGGAACACCGAGGACAATTTGTCGAAGGTCAGCACGCCGTCGGGTTTGGGATAGTCGACCTTCTTGACCATGTCCTTGCGCCACAGCGTCTCATGGTCGGGATGGTGGTGCATGGTGAACGGCATCTTGAGCCCGAGATACTCCGACCACATCGTGATGCCGGCCAGCCCCGAGCCCATGAGGTCGCCGAACTTCTTGACCAGCGGCACGACGTTGCGGACGATCGACAGCTCTTGTCTGACCCAGCTCGTCTCGAAGGCTTGCGGGTATGCGGTCAGCTCGTCGCCCTGCCGCTGCGACAGGATCGCGTCGACCGCGGCCTCTGCCGCCATCGTCCCCGACTTCATCGCGGTGTGCGTGCCCTTGATCCGCGGCACGTTCAGGAAGCCTGCACTGTCGCCGATCAGCGCGCCGCCGGGGAAGACGAGCTTGGGGATCGATTGCAGCCCGCCGTCGGAGATCGCGCGCGCGCCATAGCTGACGCGCTTGCCGCCCTTGAGCAGTGCGGCGATCTCCGGATGGGTCTTCCACTTCTGCATCTCCTGGAACGGAGAGACGTAGGGGTTGGTGTAGTTGAGCCACGTGACGAAGCCGATCGAGACCTGCCCGTTGGCCTGGTGATAGATCCAGCCGCCGCCGTTCGAGCCGTCGGTTTCGCTCAGCGGCCAGCCCTGCGTGTGGATCACCTTGCCCGGCGTGTGGAGTTCGGGATCGATGTCCCACAATTCCTTGATGCCCAGACCATAGACCTGCGGGTCGCAGTTGGCGCGCAGGTCGAAGATGCGCATCAGCTCCTTCGACAGATGTCCGCGGCACCCTTCCGAGAAGAAGGTGTATTTGGCGTGCAGCTCGAGCCCAGGCTGATAATCGCCCTTGTGCGTGCCGTCGCGCGCGACGCCCATGTCGCCGGTCGCGACGCCCTTGACGCTGCCGTCTTCGTTGAACAGCACCTCGGCAGCGGCGAAGCCGGGGAAGATTTCGACGCCGAGTTCTTCCGCTTTGCCCGCCATCCAGCGGCACATATTGGCGAGGCTGCCGGTGTAGGTGCCCTTGTTGTGGAGGAACGGCGGCGTCCACAGGTGCGGCAGGTTGACCTTCTTGTTCTTGGTCAGCACCCAGTGGATGTTCTCAGTGACCGGCACCTCGGCGAGCGGGCAGCCGTCGTCGCGCCAATCGGGCAGGAACTCGTCGAGCGTGCGCGGATCGATGACCGCACCCGACAGGATATGCGCGCCGACCTCCGAGCCTTTCTCGAGCACGCAGACCGAGATGTCGGCTTCCTTTTCGGCGGCGAGTTGTTTGATGCGGATCGCCGCCGACAGGCCGGCCGGGCCGGCGCCGACGATCACCACGTCGTACGGCATGGACTCGCGATCGCTCACTTCACTCTCTCCTTGTGGCGCGGACGTCCGCTCCTAAATTCACCCGGGTCGTCGTACCCAGGCAACATCCTGACCGTGCTGCGGTGCCAGCAACTTGACCTTCGCGTCAACCATCCATCCTATGCGGGCACAGATGGGGGCAGATCAGAATCTCGATTGGAGCGCAGCAACCGCGAGCGCTCTTGCCTGGTGGCGTGACGCCGGGGTCGACGTGGTGGTGGGCGACGATCCCGTCAACTGGTTAGAAGCAAAGAATTTAGCTGCCGACACGATGCCGCTGACGGACACCGCAGCACCGGCGATCGCGCACGTCGAGGCGGCTGCGTTGCCGCCGAGGCTGGCCGACTTCGTGGCGTGGCGACTCGGCGGCGAGGCACCCGACGCACTGTGGTCGGGTGAGGCGATCGGCTGGGCTGGCCCCGACCAGCCCGATTTGATGGTGCTGGTCGATTGCCCCGAGCGCGACGACCGCGGGCAATTGCTCGGCGGCGAGGTCGGGCGTCTGTTCGACAACATGCTGCGCAGCATCGGGCGTACGCGCGCCGACGTGCTGCTCGCCTCGGTCTGTGTCCGGCGCCCGACGACGGGGCGCGTCCCGCGCGATCTGGAGCAACGCTTGGGCGAAGTAACGCGACATCACCTGTCCTTGGTCGCGCCGCGCGCGCTGCTGGTGCTCGGCGATGCGGCGACCCGTGCGGTTCTGGCGACGAACGTCGCGCACGCCAGAGAGCGTTTGCACGCCTTTAACCATAAGGATGGAACAAGCACGCGCGTCATTGCGAGCCATCACCCCCGCGTCCTCCTGGACCGGCCGGCCTGCAAGTCCGAAGCGTGGAAGGACCTGATCTTGCTGAACGAAGGACTGGCGCTGAACAAGGAAGCGGCGAAGTGACCGGGTTGAAGCGGCTTCTGCTCGCGGGTCTGTGCTGTGCCGCCGCGGTGACTCCGGCGATCGCCGCACCCGCCCCGCCGACGCCGAGCGCCGGCATCCCGAAGCAATTGAGCCCCGAACAGCGCGACGGTTATCGCACCGTATTCGCCGCGATCCGGGAAAGCCGCTGGAGCGACGCGCAGATCGCACTCGACAGCATGGCGCCGGGTCCTTTGCACGCCTATGCGCGCGCCGAGCTCTACACCGCCAAGGGCAGCCCCAAGGTCGAGGCCGACGCGCTGCTGAAACTCATCAATGAAGCTCCCGAGCTGCCGCAGGCAGACCAGCTCGCGCGCATCGCCAAGCTGCGTGGTGTCACCGACCTGCCGCCGCTTCCGGTGCAGCAGCGCTTGATCTGGAACGACGGCGCGCCGATCCGCGCGCGCGCCAAAGCAACCAAGAGCGACCTGATCGCCGCCGACCTCGCCACGCGGATGCAGCCGTTCATCAAGGCCGATTTGGGCGCCGAGGCGGAGGCGCTGCTCGATCAGACGCAGGGCCTCACCCCCGAAGCGCAGACCGAGTGGCAGGCGCGGATCGCGTGGATCTACTTTCTCCAGGGGCTCGATCGCGAGGCGCGCGCGCTGGCGATGAAGGCGGAGAACGGCGCCGGCGACTGGACGATCCAGGCGCGCTGGACCGGTGCGCTCGCGGCCTGGCGGCAGAAAGATTGCGGCGCGACCAGCACGGCGTTCGAGAATGTCGCAGCGCGCGCGCCCGACACCGACCTGCGCGCAACCGCGCTTTATTGGGCCGCGCGCGCCGACATGATGTGCGGCCGCCCCGACAAGGTCGAGGCGCGGTTGAAGCAGGCGTCGCAATTCGGCGAAACCTTCTACGGCCTGCTCGCGCGCCAGGCGCTGGGAATCGATCTCGCCAGGTCACGTCCGCAGCGCGTGACCAGCGACTGGGCCGCGCTCGAGCGTCGCCCCAACGTCCGCGTTGCCGCCGCGCTGATCGAGATCGGCGAGGACGAGGAAGCCGACAGCGTGCTGCGCCAACAGGCGCGGATCGGCGCCCCGGCCGAGTTCGCCAGCCTGACCAGACTCGCCGAGCAGCTCGATCTGCCCGCGACCACCGTGTGGATGGCGCACAACATGCCGCAGGGCGTCACCGCCACCGCCGAGGCGCGCTACCCGCAACCGAGCTGGACCCCCGACAGCGGCTGGCGGATCGACAAGGCGCTGGTCTACGCGCACACGCTGCAGGAATCTGGTTTCCGCGCCAAGGTGAAGAGCCCCGCGGGCGCTTATGGTCTGATGCAGATCATGCCGGCAGCGGCAACCGATTACATGCGCGAGCGCGGGATGACGGTCGATCAGGCCGCCCTCACCCGTCCCTCCACCAACATCGACATCGGGCAGCGCCACATCGAGCGGCTGCGCGACATGGGCATGACCGGCGGGCTGCTGCCCAAGGTGATCGCCGCGTATAACGCCGGGCCGCAGCACGTCGGCGAGTGGAACGGCGTCGTCCGCGACGGGGGCGACCCCCTGCTCTACATCGAGAGCATCCCGTATTGGGAGACGCGCGGCTATGTCGTGACCGTGCTGCGCAATTACTGGATGTACGAGGCGCAGGGCGGCAAGGCGGCGTCGCCCAGCCGATCGGCGCTGGCGCAAGGCATGTGGCCGCGCTTCCCCGGCCTGCCGGGCGCTACCGCGGTGCGGATGAATGCGCAGGCGCCGAATACCGCGATCGCGATCAACGGCACCGTCAGTCCGACCTCCTCGACCCGGTCCGAGTAAGCGGATGCCGATCGACGAGACGCGTGACTTCCTGCCCGTGCGAATAGCGGTGCTGACCGTGTCCGACACGCGCGGACTGGCCGAGGATCGCTCGGGTGACACGCTGGTCGGGCGTTTGGAGGCGGCGGGTCACGTGCTCGCCGACCGCATGATCCTGCGCGACGACGCCGATGCGATCGTCGCGCAGCTCGACCGCTGGATCGATGACACTTCGGTCGACTGCGTCATCACCACCGGCGGCACCGGCGTGACCGGGCGCGACGTGACGCCCGAGGCGGTCGAGCGGGTCGCGGACAAGATGATCCCAGGCTTCGGCGAGTTGTTCCGCTGGTTGTCTTACCAGACGATCGGCACCTCAACCGTGCAGAGCCGCGCCTGCGCCTGCGTCGCGCGCGGCACCTACATCTTTGCGCTGCCGGGCTCGACCGGCGCGGTGAAAGATGCGTGGGACGGCATCCTCAAGGACCAGCTCGACAGCCGTCATCGCCCCTGCAATTTCGTCGAACTGATGCCCCGCCTGCTGGAGCGCTGACCCGCAAACGTTCTTGCTATGTTCTCGCGCACCGCTTAGCGTTCGGGCATGGCAGCGCAGAAGAACCGGGCGATCAGGGGTGCGACGCTCAACGCACAGAGCCGCCGCTTCAACCTGCCGCAGACCGAAATGGACGGCGATTGGCTCGACGCACGCGAGGACATCGACGGCGCCGCCCCACCGCTCCGCACCACGGTGACCGTCGAGCATCCGCGCACGATCATCACCCGCAACACCTCACCCGACGTGCCGTTCGATCGCTCGATCAACGCCTATCGCGGATGCGAGCACGGCTGCATCTATTGTTTCGCGCGGCCGAGCCACGCCTTTCACGACCTCTCGCCCGGGCTTGATTTCGAAACCAAGCTGTTTGCCAAGCCCGACGCCGCCGAACTGCTCAAGGCCGAGTTGCGCAAACCTGGTTATTCATGCGCGCCGATCGCGATGGGCACCAACACCGATCCCTATCAGCCGATCGAGCGTGACTGGCGGATCACGCGTGCGCTGCTCGAGGTGCTCGCGGCATGCGAGCATCCGGTGGTAATCACCACGAAGTCGGACCGGGTCGTGCGTGACCTCGACCTGCTGGCAGCGATGGCGGCCAGGAACCAGGCCGCGGTCGCGATCTCGATCACCTCGCTCGATCCGCGCGTCGCGATGACGGTCGAGCCGCGCGCGCCGACGCCCGCACGGCGGCTAGCGGCGGTGCGCCAACTGACGCAAGCGCGGGTGCCGACCTACGTCAACATGGCGCCCGTGATCCCGGCGGTCACCGATCACGAGGTCGAGGAGATCGTCGCGGCTGCGGCGGAGGCGGGCGCGCTCGGCGTATCACACATCCCGGTGCGACTGCCCTGGGAGGTCGCGCCGCTGTTCCGCGCCTGGCTCGACGAACATTTCCCCGACCGCGCGGGCAAGGTGATGGCGACGATTCAGTCGCTGCGCGGCGGCAGAGACAACGATCCCGGCTTCTTCTCGCGCATGCGGGGTCAGGGCGTATGGGCCGAGCTGCTGCGCACCCGGTTCCGCATCGCGCGCACGAAACACGGGTTCAGCGACGATCGTCGCCGCCTGAACCTCGACTGCTCGCGCTTCCGCCCGCCCGCCGGCACGCAGGGCGAGTTATTCTAGCCCCGCCGAGCGAGTTGTTCTAGCCGACGGCGCGCAGGCGGACTTCCTCCACGTCGAACCTGACCGAGGCGACGCCCGGCAGTGCCTCGATATGTTCGGCCAGTTCGGCGTCGAGCGAGAAATCGTGCCCAAGCAACACGCGCGCGGTGCCGCCGTCGGCGATCGGCAAGGTCAGCGTCACCTTGCCGCGCTGCCCGCGCCGCTCGCCGATCAGCGCGGCGAGCGCCGGGATCGCGGCAGCGTCGCTCACCGTCACCTCGAGTGCGAAGCGCGTCGTTGCCGCCAGCGTCTCGAACGGCTTGATCGCCTTGACGCTGACGCGCGGCGTTTCCTCGCCCGGCCGGCGATCGAGCTCGACCGTCAGCAGCCCGCACCCGCCGACCCGCGCCGCCTCCTCCAGATCGGCGGTGGTGCCGTCCTCGAAACAGGTCGCGGCGAACTGCCCGGTCGCGTCCGACAGCGTCACCATCAGGTAACGGCGCCCGCGCGCCGAGGTACGCCAGCGCGCTTCCTCGACCAGCACCGCGAGCGTCGCGCCGACGCGCGCGCCATCGGCGATGTGAAGCTCACCGAGCGATGCGAACGTGCGTGCGCCATGCATCTTGGCAAGCATGCGATGCCGGTCGACCGGATGCGCCGAGAAATAGAAGCCGAAGGCGTCTTTCTCCTGCTCCATCCGCTCGCTTAGGCTCCAGCGCGCCGTCGCGGGCAGCTTGATCACGTCGCCGGCGTGGCTTTCCTCGCCGAACAGCCCGCCCTGCCCGCTGGTGCGGCCGTGATGCGCGCTCGCCGCCACCGCTAGGATCGTCTCGGCCACCGCGTGGACGCCCGCGCGGTTGGTTTCGAAACCGTCGAATGCGCCCGCGGCCGCCAGCGTCTCCAACTGCCGCTTGTTGATCAAGCGCGGGTCGACCCGTTCGGCCAAGTCGGACAGGCTCTTGAACGCGCCGCCCTGCGCGCGCGCCTCGACCAGCCGCTCCATCGCGCCCTCGCCGACCGACTTGAGCGCCGCCAGCGCGAAGCGCACTGCGAGGCCGCCGTCGGCGGTCGGCTCGACGTCGAACTCGGCCTGGCTCGCGTTGATGCACGGCGGCAAGAGCTCGACGTTCATCCGCCGCGCATCCTCGACGAAGATCGCGAGCTTGTCGGTCAGGTGCAGGTCGTAACACATCGACGCGGCGAAGAATTCGTGCGGGTGATGCGCCTTCAACCACGCGGTCTGATAAGCGAGCAGCGCGTAGGCGGCAGCGTGGCTCTTGTTGAAGCCGTAGCCCGCAAACTTGTCGATCAGGTCGAAAAGTTCGTTGGCCTTGGCCTTGGGGATGCCGTTCACTTCCTGGCAGCCGGTCACGAAGATCGAGCGCTGCGCGTCCATCTCCGCCTTGACCTTCTTGCCCATCGCGCGACGCAACAGGTCCGCGCCGCCGAGCGAATAGCCCGCCAGCACCTGCGCGGCCTGCATGACCTGTTCCTGGTAGACGAAGATGCCGTAGGTTTCGGCGAGAATCGGCTCCAGCAGCGCGTGCGGATATTCGATCGGCTCGGTGCCCTGCTTTCGGCGACCGAATGACGGGATGTTGTCCATCGGTCCCGGGCGGTAGAGCGAGACGAGTGCGACGATGTCGCCGAAATTGGTCGGGCGCACCGCCGACAGCGTGCGGCGCATCCCTTCGGATTCGAGCTGGAACACGCCCACGGTGTTGCCGCTCTGGAGCAATCGGTAGACCGCCTCATCGTCCCAGGCGAGCGCGTCGAGGTCGATCGAAATGCCGCGCTTCGCAAGCAGTTGCACCGCTTTCTTCAGAACCGACAGCGTTTTCAGGCCGAGGAAGTCGAACTTCACCAGCCCTGCGCCCTCGACATATTTCATGTCGAACTGCGTCACCGGCATGTCGGAACGCGGGTCGCGGTAAAGCGGAACGAGCTGCGCCAATGGCCGGTCGCCAATCACCACGCCCGCCGCGTGGGTCGAGGAATGGCGCGGCAGACCCTCCAGCTGCGTCGCCAGGTCGAGCAGGTGCCGGACCTGATTGTCGTTGGCATATTCCTTGGCGAGTTCGGGCACGCCGTTCAGCGCGCGCTTCAGGTCCCAGGGATCGGTCGGGTGGTTGGGCACGAGCTTGGCGAGGCGGTCGACCTGGCCGTAGCTCATCTGCAGCACGCGGCCGGTGTCCTTCAACACCGCGCGCGCCTTCAGCTTACCGAAGGTGATGATCTGCGCCACCTGATCGCGGCCGTATTTCTCCTGCACGTAGCGGATCACCTCGCCGCGCCGCGTTTCGCAGAAATCGATGTCGAAATCGGGCATCGACACGCGCTCGGGGTTGAGGAAGCGTTCGAACAGCAGGCCTAGCTTGATCGGGTCGAGGTCGGTGATCGTCAGTGCCCAGGCAACCGCGCTGCCCGCACCCGATCCGCGCCCCGGACCGACCGGGATGTCGTGCGATTTCGCCCATTGGATGAAGTCGGCGACGATCAGGAAATAGCCGGGGAAGCCCATCTGGATGATGACGTCGAGCTCGAATTCAAGCCTGTCGCGGTAGCCCTGCTTCCAGTCGGGCGCGAGCGGCGCGGCGGCGTCGCCCGCCGCCTGCGCCAGCTCCTCGATCCGCACCAGGCGGGCTTCCAACCCCTCACGCGCGCGGTCGCGCAGCATCGCCGCCTCGCCCTCGCGGATCGAGGATTCGTCACCCTCCATCTCGCCGAGCTCGATCAGCGTGGCGCCGTCCTCGAGATCGCGCTCGAGCTTCTTGCGCTCGTCGAGCAACGACACGACGCGGGCGGGAAGCTCCTCGAGCGTGGTCTTGAGCTCGGACGACGCAACCTTGGCGAGGTTGACGGCGTGCTGCGCGCTTTTGCGCGCCGCGGTGCCGGTCAGCGCCTCGACGCGGCGCACGCCGGCGGCGACGCCGGAGTCCGACAGACCGAAGATCAGGCCGATGTCGCCGGTGCGGCGCACATGCGTGCCGCCGCAGAGCTCCACCGACCAGCCCATGGTGTTGCCGGTGCCCTCGCCCATGGCGACGACGCGGACCTCGTCGCCGTACTTCTCGCCGAACAGCGCGCGGGCGCCGGAGGCGCGGGCGTCGTCGAGCGCCATCAGCCGCGTGGTGACGGGCGAGTTCTGGAGAACATATTCGTTCGCCATGTCCTCGACGCGCTCGATCTCCTCGGGCGTCATCGGCTTGGGATGCGAGAAGTCGAAGCGCAGCCGGTCGGGCGCGACCATCGAGCCCTTCTGGGCGACGTGATCGCCGAGCACCTGGCGCAGCGCCTCGTGCAGCAGATGCGTCGCGGAGTGATTGCGGCGGATGCCACTCCGGCGCACGTGATCGACGTCGAGCGCGAGCGCCATGCCGACCTTGAGCGAGCCTTGCTCGACCTTGCCGTGATGCACGAACAAGTCGCCGGCTTCCTTCTGGGTGTCGCTCACCGCGAAGCGCACGCCGTCGGCGGTCATGACGCCGGTGTCGCCGACCTGGCCGCCGGACTCGCCGTAGAACGGCGTCTGGTTGACGATCACGGCGCCGGCCTCGCCGGCCTTCAGCTCGGACACTTCCTTGCCGTCACGAATGAGCGCGGTGACGACGCCCTCGGCGGTCTCGGTCTCGTAGCCCAGGAACTCGGTGGCGCCGAGCTTCTCGCGGATCGGGAACCATGCGGTCGAGGCCGCGGCCTCGCCGGAGCCGGCCCACGAGGCGCGCGCCTTGGCCTTCTGCTGCTCCATCGCGGTGTTGAAGGCCGCGACGTCGACGCCGATGCCGCGCGGCCGCAGCGCGTCCTGCGTGAGATCGAGGGGAAAGCCGTAGGTGTCGTAGAGCGTGAAAGCGGTCTCGCCCTTGAGGCTGTCGCCCTGCTTCAGCGCCTTGGTCTCGTCGTCGAGGATCGCAAGGCCGCGCTCCAGCGTCTTCCTGAAGCGCGTCTCCTCGAGCTTCAGCGTCTCAGAAATCAGCGACTCGGCGCGGGTCAGCTCCGGATAGGCCTGGCCCATCTCGCGAGTGAGCGTCGGCACGAGCTTCCACATCAGCGGCTCGCGGGCGCCGAGCAACTCGGCGTGGCGCATGGCGCGGCGCATGATGCGGCGGAGCACATAGCCACGACCCTCGTTCGACGGCAGCACGCCGTCGGCGATCAGGAAGGCCGAGGCGCGCAGGTGATCGGCGATGACGCGATGCGACGCCTTCTGCGCGCCGTCGGACGACACCTTGGTGAGCTCGGCGATGGTGCCGATCAGGGCCCGAAACAGATCGATCGAATAGTTGTCGTGGGTGCCCTGCAGGACAGCGGCGATGCGCTCGAGCCCCATGCCGGTGTCGATCGACGGCCGCGGCAGGCTGGTGCGCTGCCCGCCCGCCTGCTGCTCAAACTGCATGAACACGAGATTCCAGATCTCGATGAAGCGGTCGCCATCGGCATCGGGCGAGCCGGGAGGCCCGCCCGGAATCTTGTCGCCGTGGTCGTAGAAGATTTCCGAGCACGGGCCGCAGGGGCCGGTGTCGCCCATCTGCCAGAAATTGTCGGAGCCGGCGATGCGGATGATGCGCGACTCAGGCAGCCCCGAGATCTTCTTCCAGAGATTGAGGGCCTCGTCGTCGTCGATGTAGACAGTGGCGGTGAGCTTGTCCTTCGCCAGGCCGAATTCCTTGGTGACCAGGTTCCAGGCGAGCTCGATGGCGCGGTCCTTGAAGTAGTCGCCGAACGAGAAGTTGCCGAGCATCTCGAAGAAGGTGTGGTGGCGCGCCGTGTAGCCGACGTTGTCGAGGTCGTTGTGCTTGCCGCCGGCGCGCACGCATTTCTGCGACGTCACGGCGCGCTGGTAGGGCCGCTTCTCCAGGCCGGTGAAGACGTTCTTGAACTGCACCATGCCGGCATTGGTGAACATCAGGGTCGGGTCGTTGCGCGGCACCAGCGGCGACGACGGCACGGGCTCGTGGCCGTTCTTGGCGAAATAGTCGATGAAGCCCTTGCGGATATCGTTGACGCCGCTCATTCGGCCGACCTGATCCCTGTCCAGGCCGCACGTGGCGGCCCCTTGATGTTTCAAGGGGATATGTAGCGGCGGGGTGTGGGGCTGTCCAGGAAACGGGGCGTGAGGACGGGGGTTGCGTGACGCCGGCCGATCGAGCGCCGAAGCGCCGAATCGCGCGGCATTTGCCGGCCGGCCTGGGCGCCTGCCCCGCGCCGAAAAATCAAACGCCCCCGGCCGAGGCCGGGGGCGCAACTCACTTAAGGCGTTTCCTGAAGCAACGCCGCGGGCCGATCAGGCCTCCGCGGCATCGTCGTCGTCCTCGTCGCCCTCTTCCTTGTTGGTGATCTGGTCGGCGATCAGGCCGGAGTTCTGCCGGACCGCGGCCTCGATCTGGGCCGCGACGTCGGGGTGCTCCTTGAGGAAGGTCTTGGCGTTCTCGCGGCCCTGGCCGATGCGCTGGCTGTCAAAGGAGAACCAGGCGCCGGACTTCTCGACCACGCTGGCCTTGACGCCGAAGTCGATCAGTTCGCCGGTCTTGGATACGCCCTCGCCGTACATGATGTCGAACTCGACCTGCTTGAACGGCGGCGCGACCTTGTTCTTGACGACCTTGACGCGGGTCTGGTTGCCGATCACCTCGTCGCGGTCCTTGATCGAGCCGATGCGGCGGATATCGAGGCGCACCGAAGCGTAGAACTTCAGCGCGTTGCCGCCGGTGGTGGTCTCGGGCGAGCCGTACATCACGCCGATCTTCATGCGGATCTGGTTGATGAAGATCACCATGCAGTTCGACTTGGAGATCGACGCCGTCAGTTTCCGCAAGGCCTGGCTCATGAGACGCGCTTGCATCCCCGGCAGGCTGTCCCCCATCTCACCTTCAAGCTCGGCTTTGGGTGTCAGTGCAGCGACCGAATCGATGACCAGCACATCAATCGCACCAGACCGGACAAGCGTATCGGCAATTTCCAGAGCTTGTTCCCCGGCATCCGGCTGGGAAATGAGCAGGTTGTCGATATCAACACCCAGCTTGCGGGCATAAATTGGGTCAAGCGCATGCTCGGCATCAACGAACGCACAAATGCCGCCGGTCTTCTGTGCCTCGGCCACCGTGTGCAGAGCCAGTGTTGTCTTGCCGGAGGATTCCGGTCCGTAGATCTCGACAATCCGGCCTTTCGGCAGACCGCCAATACCAAGGGCGATGTCCAGACCAAGCGAGCCTGTGGAGACGGATTGTACCTCCACGGCCTGCCCCTGGCCCATTCGCATGATGGAGCCTTTGCCAAAGGCCCGTTCGATCTGGCTGAGCGCTGCGTCGAGCGCTTTTGTCTTGTCCATCTGGCTGCTTTCTACGAGACGAAGTGTACTTTGCGACATGGCTGAACGCTCCTTATTCCATGATGGACGCGCTGTTTCAATCCACCCCTTTGTACCTATTTTGTTCTCATTTTTCAAGACACCAAAACCGATTGGTATATAATTGGATTTTGCCGTTTGTTTCCAATATGTTCTCACATCG
>ERZ1023242.78-NODE-78-length-25583-cov-7.911078_pt1 | contig 25583 bp, 24 predicted proteins | sample MGYA00520875_ERZ1023242 | MGnify/ENA primary metagenome ERZ1023242 (study PRJEB32759, sample SAMN07749884) | skin metagenome | biome: transportation; feature: city; material: polyester macromolecule | host: Homo sapiens | place: Hong Kong:ISLAND line | collected... | reverse complement strand
CACGGTTTTCTACCGTTGCCTGGACGTGGATTCGTCGTCGCATCGGTGAAGAGGTCGTCAGATTAAGCGGGGCCAGATCGCGGTCAGTGATGCGAGAGGCGGCAGAGGTGGCTCGGATCGAAGAGGAGCTGACGGCACGATGGCAACGGGTGCCTAGTAGTGATGCGATCGCCGCGCAGATGGGCAAGGACGTCATGTGGGTGGAGAAGAGGAGAGTCGAATGTTGGGAGATAGAAACCAGTTTTTTCGAGCAGGTGGCTGTTGTTCAGAAATGTTGCGACGATCCCGAGTCTGGGCTCATTAGTTTGCTGATGGGCCAGGAGAGACGCATTGTGGAGCTGAGGCACGGCTTTGAAGGTGAGCCTATGACGATCACTGCGGTTGCCGACGAGCTAGGACTGTCGGCGTCGAACGCCAGACGCATCGAGCATCGGGCCCTTGCACGGCTGAGGCGCTATCTGCAAGAGGTCGTGGCTGCGTGACAGGATGGAGACATGTGGTGGACGAAAGGGCCGAGTGCTGACGAGATGGCCCGTCTGCGAGCGGTTCTCGGGTTCAATGACGCCAAGGTGCTCGCTTATGGGCGGGGTGACGGGGTCATCGCCATAGCCGTGACCGAGGGATTGGTCGTGCTGACCGACCAAACCGACTCGGCGGTGGCGTGGCACGAGATCGTCCTCGGCAGATGGGATGGTGAAACCTCGACGCTTAGGTGGGAGTTCCTGGACGGGTCTGGCGCTTCAGCGGTGCTGAGCAAACCGGGGAAGATCCCTGATGTGTTTCGAGCCAGGATCACCGAGTCCATCGCAGCGACGAAAACGGTGCCGGTGTGCGGGGGAAATGTCCTCATCGCAGGCCGCATTCCAGCTGGGCACCTGGCCAAGGCTGATGGAGCCATCACCTGGACGGTGGTGGCAAGAGAGTCGGCTGATCTCAATGATCCTGATACCCGTCAGGCGGTTGTAGAGGCGACTGATTCCCTCAAGAAGGAGTGGGGATGACGTCAGGCGATGACGTTGGGGGCCGGGCTGTGTACGTGGCGTGATTTGTCTTCGCGTGAGCGATACTGCTAGTGTTTCATTTCGCGCTAGGGCGCTGATCCCCTGTAGCTCAATTGGCAGAGCATCTGACTGTTAATCAGAGGGTTACTGGTTCGAGTCCAGTCGGGGGAGCAAAGGAATGCCCCATTTGAGAAGGGAGAACGTTCCCCGAAATAAATTTGATAAGGGGGACTTCCAGCCCCTGAAGGTTCCTCGGTTGCGGCGTAGCGGTTTTGTTTTGAGAGGAACTACGTTACGGCAGCTGCTTTACGTTCTAGCGTTAGTCATGGGTACTTCCCATAGAGAATGGTGGCGAGACTGATCTGGGGCTCCGATAGGTGTGGCTTGTCCTGTCAGCGGGCAAGGTCTGAGGACCACGTTTTGGAGCGTGGCCCGTCGGTGTCTGCTGCCTCTCAGTCCCCACGGTGGTGCCCCGGGGTTATCTGTGCTGACGAGGTTGTCGATTAGCTCGTCACTCCGGACCAGGACGTTGATCGTGTTGACTGAAAAGTCACCATTATTTTTGACGTCGGAGGACTCACCGACGAGATTGTCGAACTATGCCGAACCACCCGAGGCGCAGTCGAAGGCACCGAAACTGCGACATGCCAGCCACGCACGCAGTCCATATGCGCCGCCGTCGCCAAGAACGCATCGCAGCAGCACGGATGTAGGTTAGGACGAAGGTCTTGTAACGCCGCTCAGATCCGACGGTTCCGTAACCAACACGGATATGAGCACGACAGTTCACATGCTACGGCTACTGCCGATGACGACTGTGATCGTGGCTACCTCCTGCGGTCCGAAAGTTCAATAGGTTGAGAGCTCTATATCGCGTGCCGGCCATATGGGGTTACTCAACCCCAGTAGAGCCATGATTGATGGACTCCACCTGTGGCGCTCCCGTGATCAGATCAGTCGTTTCGCGAGCTGACGGTACTGCTCCACCTTGACCTGCACGTCATCGATGTAGCTGATGAGCATCAACTCGTCGACGTGGTGAGCATCTTGGAAGGCGGTGAGTTTGTCGGCCACCTCATCGTAATCTCCGACGAAAATCGTGTCCTCATTCGACAGGACATAGTTCGTCAGCAGAGATCGGGTATCGGCGTCCATCTGAGAGGCCGTGACGAAGGCCACCGGTCGGCCCGTCCCCAGGCTTACCCGGAAGTTCGCCGCCATGAGCGACTGGTCCAGGGCTTCCTGACGCGTTGGGGCAGCCGACACGCACACTGCCGACAGGGTCCTTCCGGGAAAACCGTCGGCCAGGTGAGCGCGGTAGTGGTCCATGATCCCGGTGCTCTGGTGCCCAGTGAAGAACTGGGCGTAGGCGTAGTCCATGCCATGCTCGGCGGCCCATACCGCCGACTGACCCGACGATCCCAGTAGCCAGGTCTGTGGCTGGATCTGGCCTGTCGGGGTCACGACGACCTTCGCGTAGGGATGTGTTGGTGGTAGCGTCCCGCGCACGAACTCCACCGTCTCGGCAATAAGGGAGTCGATGGCTTCGGGACGGATGACCTGCCCCTGGTTGAGGGCATGGGCGGAGAGCATGTCACCGCCGGGCGCTCGGCCCAGGCCCATGTCGATACGATTGCCGAAGAGTGCCGTGAGGGTCGAGAACCGTTCCGCCATTTGCAGGGAGCCGTAGTGCATGGCCATCACTCCGCCCGAGCCAAGACGAATCGACTGCGTCGCCGTTGCGATGCGCGCCGTGAGCAAATCTGGTGCACTCGACAAAAAGTGGTCGGTATTGTGGTGCTCGGCCAACCAGAACCGATGGAAACCGATCTCCTCAAGTCCTTGTGCCAGGGTGACGGTTTCGTCGAGGGTTTGGGTGACGGGATGCCCGACAAATAGCGGAATCTGCTCTAAGGCACTTAGTCTCAATGGTCTTCATCCTTTCTATTAGTCCGGTTACCCAGCCCTCAACGGTCTTCCAGCTCGGTGAGAAAGTCGTCTGCCCAGACGTCGATCGTTTTGTCGAAGACCTGCCGACGCATGGACCGCATTTTGCGGGCCTTGACCTTGGGGGAGTCCGTGAGTGCCCTCATGATGGTGGCTTTCATGCCGTCAATGTCATACGGATTCACCATGTAGGCCTGCTTGAGCTCACGGGCTGCACCAGCGAACTCGGAAAGCACTAGCGCAGAGTCGTCATTCGAGCGGCAAGCAATGTACTCCTTGGCGACCAGATTCATGCCATCACGCACTGGGGTCACGAGCATGAGGTCAGCCACCTGGTACATCGCTACCAGCACCTCACGCGGCACCGACTCGTTGCGGTAGACCAGCGCACGGTTGGCGATTGTCCCGGCCTTCGAGTTGATTTGGCCGACGAGCAGGTTGATATCGTCACGCAAGATCTTGTATTCGTCGACGCGTTCCCGCGATGGGGTGGCTAGCTGCAGGAAGACGACCTCGTGGGGATCGAGCTTGCCCTCCTTGAACAGCTCTCCGACTGCACGGATGCGCTGGCGAAGACCCTTGGTGTAATCGAGACGGTCGACTCCGAAGATGATCGTCCCCGGGTTACCAAGGTCTTCACGAAGCTTGGCAGCCTCAGCTTTGACCTTCTCCGAGGTGGCCAGTTCGTGGAATCCACGCGAGTCGATCGAAATCGGGAAGTCACGAATGACGACGGTGCGGCCGTCCGGGGTGTGGGCGCGACCACGAGCGGCAGTAACCCCCGGGCGGTGCTTCGCCAATCGCTGAAAATTGGCGGCGGCTCCCGGGGTCTGGAACCCGACGAGGTCAGCTCCCAACAACCCCTCGACGAGCTCCTCGCGCCACGGCAGGCGGCTGTAGAGCTCAATCGGCGGGAACGGAATGTGAAGGAAGAATCCAATGCGCAGGTCTGGCCGCATCTCACGCAGGTACTTCGGTACAAGGTTGAGCTGGTAATCCTGCACCCACACGGTGGCGCCCTCTGCGGCCTGCTCAGCGGCTTGTCCAGCAAACCTCTTGTTGACTTTCTGGAAGGCGTCCCACCACTCGCGGTGGAAGATGGGCTCGACTATGCAGTCGTGGTACAGTGGCCACAGAGTCGCGTTAGAGAATCCCTCGTAGTACTCCTCGACCTCTCGAGCGCTTAGTGGTACCGGATGGATGTCATAACCGTCATGGTGGAAGGGTTTGACGACTTCATCCGGCGCGCCGTGCCATCCGATCCATGCACCGCCCTTGCGCTGCATGACAGGTTCCAGAGCGGTGACGAGGCCACCGGGGGAGGACTTCCAACTAACGTTGCCGTCGTCGTCGGCCTTGCGGTCCACGGGCAAACGGTTTGCAATGACAAGGAAGTCGACCTTGTCCTGGACGGTCTCCGACATCTTCGATCACACCTCTCGTGGTGGTCATGCTGTGCAGCAAGGCCACTTTCACGCTACCAACCGTTGACACCACTCGAGGGTGTTCTTCGCTATTTGGCGGCTGGAACCCATCGTGAGTCTGGTGTATGTGACGATTGGCTCATGACTGTCCGTCCTGAACCAGCCGATAAGTCCTGGATCGCTCTGACTGATGCTGGAAGGGGGATCTTGGACGCCGCAGCAGCCGATCCAGCGACCGTGCTGCTCGCACTGGACTTCGACGGCACCTTGGCCCCAATCGTCGATGATCCGGCTGCCTCGACGATGGCGCAAGAGTCTCGGGAAGCGATGTCTCGTATGGACGGCAAGTTAGCCACGATGGCCATCGTCACCGGACGAGAAGTTGCGGCAGTACGACGCATGACGGCCGTTGACAAGCTGCCAGGTCTGGAACACTTAGTTGTGCTCGGACAATACGGAGTAGAACGGTACGACGCTGTCTCTGGTGCACTCCGAGATCCGGAGGTTCCCGAAGCGGTGCGCATCGCTAAAGGGCAGCTGGAAGACCTTGCCGAGGAGCTCGGGCGGGAGGATCCGCGGGATAGAGGCTGCTGGATCGAGGACAAGGGGCGCGCCATCGCTTTGCACACCCGCCGAGCCGTCGACCCGGCCCACGCCCTCGCTACCGCTGCGCCGAGGGCGCGCATGATCGCGACCGATCTGCAACTGCATTGTGAGGACGGCCGCAACATCATCGAGTTGAAATCTGCTGTCACGACGAAGGCTCAGGCCTTGCGCGAACTGATTGACGAGGTTGAGCCGCAAATTCTCATCATGTGCGGTGACGATTTGGGTGATGTTCCGGCTCTCGACGTCGTGGCCGGGTGGATCAATGCCGGTCACCCTGGTGCCCGCGTGGTCAGTTTCTCTGGGGAACAGCCGTCAATGGCTGACCATGCTGACATCATCTGTGACCAGACGGAGGGGATCTCGGCCTTTCTGGAAGCCCTCGCAGATCGCGTCTGTACTGAAATGTGATACACAATATCGAAATATAAGACAAAATTGCTGTTTTCTTGAACAGTCAAGGCGGCTGTGCTTGCATATTTTTTGACGTCACTGGTGGTTAACGTCACACGGAGCACGTCAAAAAGTTGATAAACGTTGCGGCGTGATCATTGGTTACGGTTAGCGAGTGGAAAGGTGGAATGGTGGATACACACGGTGTTTGGAGCACTCGTGGCGATCAACCGGTCATGACCTTCGCCATGATGATGTGTTCCATGTGTCGGTGCTGTTGCTGATCTAACCAGCATGTTGAGCATGAGCGACCCATGGTCGTATGCCGCTTTCGCGCCTGAGAGGTGCGTACTATTGTTCGTCGTCTCGACGAATTGAGTCGGCGAGACGTCCTGAGTGGAAGTCACCATGATTCTGACCGGCCTTCTTGTTGGAATTTTCTTTGGATTTGTTCTCCAGCGTGGTCACCTCTGTGCCACCAAAGCCTTTCGTCAGGTATGGGTAGCCAAAAACATGACCTGTATGGCGGCCTTTATGCTTGTCATTGCGATTCAGGCCATTGCCGTCACGACGCCGACTCAACTCGGTGTCATCCATTTGTTGTGGAAGCTGTTGCTGTGGTTTGGTGTCATCGTCGGTGGAGTACTCTTCGGCGTCTCGATTGTGCTGGCTGACGGGTGCACTGCCGAAGCATGGTCCCGTAGTGGTAAGAGGCTAGTTGGATCATGGATTGCGTTGATGTTCTACGCCGTCGGTACTGCCGCCATGAAGTACGGTGCCTTGGCAGGCGTCAATTTCACGATAAGGCCCCTCAAAGCGCCGTTAACAACTATTCTAGCCCCCGGGTTTCCGCGTGGATTCCCACCGTGATGCTGGGTGTCGTCGTCATTGGGGTCCTCGTCGGATCCGCTATTGCCGCCAAAGCATCCGGTGAATTCCGGGTTCGTATTTCTGGCGCCACCCAGGTCGTTAAGTCGATCGCTGGTGGCCTTTGCATGGACATCGGTGTCAGCTGGGCTGGTGGCGCATTACCAGCAGTGCCATGGTACCGCCCAGTTCAGCTTCCAGAGCGGGACCGCTTTCTTTTCTATGTTCCTGGGGCGAGCCTCGTCACGGAAGTCTTTGTGGTTGGCTTCACTCGCCGCTTCAAGTCCTTGGGACGCTGTCATCCATCACCGTCGCTGAAGGAGCGTCATGGCTACCCATGTTCTAGAAGCCGGCGGGCATGTATGGCCGTTTCCCCTGATCGAGATTCAGAAGGTCATCTCCGGACTTCCGGGCGGGGATCGACGATTAATTTCGACTGCACTCAGGTCACCGGCTCCATTTCCGAGTTGGCAGCCGTGGCTGGCTACGCGGTTATCGATTTTCGAAAGGTGGGTGGTGCCGACCAGACGATTACCGTCGAAAAGGTATAACCCACATCTACGCTCACCATCAATTGCACTCACCAGATAGTCAATCGAAAGGATTTATTACCATGGCGAAGATCGCTAACGACGTCACTGCGCTTATCGGTGACACTCCGCTGGTCAAGATTAACAAGATGTTCCCGGGTTCCCAGGCCACCGTGCTAGCTAAGCTCGAGTTTTACAATCCGGCCTCTAGCCTCAAGGACCGTATTGCTAAGTCCATCGTTGACGCAGCCGAGGCTTCCGGTCAGCTCAAGCCGGGAGGCACTATCGTGGAGGCCACGTCCGGCAATACGGGTGTCGGCCTGGCTCTAGTTGGCGCGGCGCGCGGCTATAAGGTCGTCATCACCATGCCTGAGACGATGTCCAAGGAGCGTCGCGCCATCATTCGTCTTCTGGGTGCCGAGTTGGTGCTCACCCCCGGTGCTGACGGCGTGCCGGGGGCCAGCGCCAAGGCTGCCGAGATTGTCGAGAACACCCCTGGCGCCATCCTGGCTAGCCAGTTCGACAACCCTGCTAACCCGGCGATCCATCATGATCGCACCGGTGAAGAAATCTGGGACGACACTGACGGCAAGGTCGACGCCATCGTTGCTGGCATCGGCACCGGCGGCACCATCTCTGGCGTTGGCAAGTACCTCAAGGAGAAGAACCCCGAGGTCAAGACCTTCGGTGCAGAGCCCGCCGAGTCCCCCGTCATCACGAAAGACGAGAAGGCCCCGCACAAGATCCAGGGCTGGGGCCCGGGGTTCGTTCCGGACAACCTCGACAAGTCCATCGTCGACGAGATCCTGCTGGTTCCCGGCGATGAAGCTATTGATTTTGCCCGTCGCGCGGCCGCCGAGGAAGGGATCATCACGGGTATCTCTGGTGGTGGCGCCCTGCAGGCTGCCGGCCAGGTAGCTGCTCGCCCGGAGTCTGCCGGCAAGACGATTGTCGTCGTCATCGCCGACACCGGTGAGCGCTACCTGTCGACTGCTCTGTTCAAGGGCCTCGTCGACTGAGGGTAGATTTGCGGACTATGTGGCCGACACCTTTCGGGGTGCCGGCCACTGCGCATTACCTCGGCGGTGTGCGGCTATGCTCGGTTACGGCACTGGCGATGATCTTCAGCGCGCAGACAAGGGTCGAGTCGTTGTGGCTGCCGAAACCGAGGACAATCCCTGCCGCTTCGGCGTCGTTGGATCCCCAATAAGTCGACAATGGTGTGACGCCAACTCCCTCTTGTCGGCACCGCTGGACGACGTCCTCCTCGGACCCATTGAATACCAGGACAGCGTGCAGGCCGCCGTCGATCGGTTGCAGAGTTGTCCCTGGTAACGATCCCAGGACGTCGATAACGGTGCGGCGTCGACGTCGGTAGACCTGACGCATTCGTTGGGTACGTCGACGTAGGGCGCCGGTGGAGAGGTAGCCGGCCACAGCCTCTTGGACGATGGCCGGAACGGGTTGGCCGGTGGCTCGACGCTGCTGGGCGAAGGAGTGAACGAGAGCGGGAGGTACGACGAGATAACCACATCCCAGCGCTGGGGTGAGTAGTGACGAGAAGGTTCCCAGCAAGATGGTGTGCTTTTCGTCTAGGGAAGCCAGGGCAGGTAGTGGTGCACCCACGTGACGCAGCTCAGAGTCGAAGTCGTCCTCGACGATCCAGCACGAGACCTTTTCCGCCCATTCGATGACGGCTGCCCGGCGGCTCGCTGATAGTGACCCGCCCCACGGATACTGGTGGCTGGGGGTAACCAGCACGGCGTCTAGACGTTTCCCGCCATGACCGGTGGGGAGGCTGGCAGGGTCTAGGCCTTGGTTGTCGGTCGGCAGGCCGGCTATCCGATGCCCGAGAGCTGTCGGAACCCTCCTCAAGCTGGGGTATCCGGGGCTCTCCACGCCGATTGTGAGGCGATGGGATCCATTGCACAGCACCTGGATGAGCTCAGCCAGCCCCGCTCGCGCGCCTCCGGTGACGACGACCTGACGCGGATCGGCCAGCAAGCTGCGCATTTGACGCAAATGCTCGGCAATCTCCTCGCGCAGGCCCGGTGACCCTAGCGGGTCGGTGATGCGGGGTGGGTTGACGCAGGCGCGATGCCATGCCGAGCGCCATGCTGAGTTCGCCAACCCAGCGGTGTCGGGTGCTCCAGGGGTGAGGTCGATTCCCTGATAATGTTGAGCCCGAGGAGCCGCTGCCGTAGTGGTTGAGCGACGATGAAGGCCCCGCAGGTCGGGATTGACCTGGGTTCCAGAGCCGGCGGCGGCCACGAGATATCCCTCTGCTTCAAGTTGTTCGTAGGAGGCGACGACGCTTCCCCGTGACACCCTGAGTTGAGTCGACAGGACGCGGGTGCTTGGTAGGTGGTCCCCGGGAGCGAGTACGCCGTCCATGACAAGTCCGCGTATCCCTTCGCAGATCCGGACCGGTAACGGACGCGGATCGTTGGGCAGACGTAACGGCAGGTCGACGACGAGGTCCGGTCTCATGACCGCGAACCGAAAAGTGGTCCAACGAAAGTGGTCATATATGGATCTTGCCATGAACCACAATTGCGGATTCGATGGGGTCCATGAGTGAACACAGCTCTGAAACGAATAGCACTGGAACGACACGGGTCAAGCGCGGATTAGCCGACATGCTCAAGGGTGGCGTCATCATGGACGTCGTTACGCCAGAGCAGGCAAGGATCGCCGAGGATGCCGGGGCAAGCGCCGTCATGGCGCTGGAGCGAGTCCCCGCCGACATCCGGGCCCAGGGTGGTGTGGCGAGGATGAGCGACCCCGACCTCATCGAGGGAATCATTGACGCCGTCTCCATCCCTGTTATGGCCAAGGCCCGGATCGGCCACTTCGTCGAGGCTCAGGTGCTCGAATCCCTCAAAGTGGACTTCATTGACGAATCGGAAGTGCTCAGCCCGGCTGACTACGCCAATCACATCGATAAGTGGGCCTTTGACGTTCCCTTTGTGTGTGGGGCAACGAATCTGGGCGAAGCCCTGCGCCGCATCACTGAGGGTGCCGCGATGATTCGTTCAAAGGGAGAAGCGGGTACCGGTGACGTCTCGGAGGCCGTCCGCCATCTTCGCGCCGTCCGGGCCGAGATGGCGCGGCTGAGCAGCATGTCTCCTGACGAGCTCTACGTGGCAGCCAAAGAACTGCAGGCTCCTTACAACCTCGTCGCCGAGGTGGCACGGACCGGCGGGCTTCCGGTGGTGCTCTTCGTTGCCGGAGGAGTGGCAACCCCTGCCGATGCCGCCCTCGTCATGCAGATGGGTGCCCAGGGTGTCTTCGTGGGCTCGGGAATCTTCAAGTCCGGCAACCCGGCCGCCCGTGCCGCAGCCATCGTCAAGGCAACGACCGCCTACGACGACCCCGACACGATTGCCGAGGTTTCCCGCGGTCTGGGCGAGGCCATGGTCGGCATCAATGTTGCTGACGTGCCAGCCCCACACCGTCTGGCTGAGCGAGGTTGGTGACATGACCCCGCTCATTGGGGTGGTGGCTATACAAGGCGGGTTCGCCGAGCACATCGGGCTTCTCGAGTCGCTTGGGGCCAGTCCCCGTCGGGTCCGTCGAGGCGCTGATCTCGACGGTCTCGATGGGATCGTTTTACCCGGCGGAGAGTCGACCGTGATCGACAAACTTATGAGGTCTTTCGGTCTCGCTGAGCCGCTGCGGGATGCCGTAAGCGGCGGGCTGCCGGTGCTGGCCACCTGTGCCGGTCTCGTCGTGCTGGCTACCGATCTGGAGGACGCGGCCAAGGGCCAGCAGACCCTTGGCTTACTCGACGTCACTGTGCGTCGCAATGCTTTCGGGTCCCAGCTGGACTCTTTTGAGGGGACCCTCGACGTCGACGGGGTCGGGGAGGGTATCCCGGCTACCTTCATCCGGGCTCCCGTCGTCACCCGGGTGGGCCCCGATGTCGAGGTCATCTCCCGACTGCCCGATGAGGCGGGCCACACAAGCGGAGCCATCGTCGGGGTGAGGCAAAGGAACATTCTCGCCCTGTCATTCCATCCTGAAGAGACTGACGATGACCGGGTGCACCGCAGGTGGTTGCAAGACGTGTGTACGAGGGTCTGAAGGCCACCGGGGTAGCTCATAACGACCCCTCCTGAACACCGTTCAATAACGGCAGCTAGCATTCCTCGCTGTGAGTCTTGAACAGCAGCTTCTCGAATATGATCGACGCCACGCTTGGCACCCCTACGCCCCGACCGTCGGGGCGGACCCGGTGCTCGCAGTGATGGCCGCTAACGGAGTCCGGTTGCGGTTGCATGATGGAGAACACCGCTATGAGGTCATCGACGCGATGGCCTCGTGGTGGTGCCAGATTCACGGCTACCGCAATCCAGTCCTTGACGAGGCCCTCAACCGTCAGAGTTCTCAGTTCAGCCACGTCATGTTTGGGGGACTCACCCACAAGACCGCAGTTGACGCCGTCACGGCACTGGTGGACCTTGCCCCGCCACCGCTGGATCGCGTCTTCCTCGCCGATTCGGGGTCGGTCGGCGTGGAAGTGAGCCTCAAATTGGCTCGGCAGGTGCAGATTGCCCGCTCCGCAGCACGCGGCGGCACCTTGACGAGGACACGCATTGCCGCCCTCCGAGGGGCCTATCACGGCGATACTCTCGGTGCCATGAGCGTGTGCGACCCTATCGGTGGCATGCATGCCATGTTCAGCGACTCTATTCCCCAGCAGATCTTCCTGCCGCGCCCTCCTGCCTTCGCCGCCGACGAGGCTGAAGTCGAGACGTGGTGCAGCGAGGCCGACGAGATCCTGAACTTCCACCGCGATGACCTGGCTGGGATTATCGTCGAGCCTATCTTGCAGGGGGCCGGGGGCATGTGGCCGTGGTCTCCGGCCTGTCTGAGGCACTTGTGCTGTCGCGCCAACGAGCTCGACCTGGTTTTTATCGCTGACGAGGTCGCTACCGGGTTTGGGCGAACCGGCAAACTCTTCGCCTGCGAATGGGCCGGCGTCGTTCCCGATATCATAGTGGTCGGAAAATCCATGACCGGCGGGTACATGACGCAATCGGCGGTTCTTTGTTCCGATGAGTTTGCCAACGAGGTCAGTCGCGGTCCGGGCAGATCCCTTATGCATGGCCCCACCTTCATGGGAAACCCCTTGGCTAGTGCCGTCACTGCGGCGAGTCTGGCCATCATCTCCCAGGGGCAATGGCGCGACGACGTCACCCGCATCGCTGACGTGATGTCTAGGGAGCTGGCGCCGCTGGGCGATGAGCCCGGAGTCACCGACGTCCGCGTCTTCGGGGCTATCGCGGTAGTCCAGATCGACACCCCGATTGTCATGAGAAGGGCTACTCGCACCGCCGTCGAGAACGGGGTGTGGCTTCGACCCTTCCGCAATCTCGTCTACGCTATGCCGCCCTATATCTGCACTGACGATGATCTGAGGGCCATAGCTGCCGGGATGCGTGCCGTTGTCGCAGATCAACGTGGTGCTGCTCTAGCCGATGCCGGTCACCGGAAGGAATCATGAACATTATCGATCTCGACGGAATCGTCATCGTTACCGGAACTGACACCGATGCCGGCAAAACCGTCACTACCGCGGTCATTGCCGCAGCGCTGAAGCAAGCTGGCAAAGACGTCCTCATCATCAAGCCATACCAGACCGGTCTGGCTCCTGAGGAGCCTGGCGACGTCCATGAAGCTGGTCGACTCTCCGGTGTCGACGCCGACAACCTGCTGGAGTACGTGCGTTGCCCCGAGCCGCTAGCGCCGACCACCTCGGCCGCCCGCGCCGGCATGACCATTCCCTCCATCGAAGAGGTCGCAACTTGCATCATCATCGATTCCGACGGCCATGACGTTACCTTGGTCGAGGGAGCAGGCGGTGTCCTCGTCGGCTTGGACAACGATGGGGCCGGAGTCCTTGACCTCATGGATGCCCTTGCCCGACGCGGGCACGAGCCCCACATCATCGTTGCCACACGCTCGGTGCTTGGCACCCTTAACCACACTGGTTTGACTTGTAATGCCATCCGCGATCGTGGGCATCTGGTTGACGCCATAGTCATTGGCTCGTGGCCGGCCGAGCCCGACCTCGCTGAGAGGTGCAACCTCGAAGAGATTGAGGATGCCGCCACAGCCCCATTGGCCGGTGTCATTCCCGCTGGCATTGGTAAGGACCCCGAAGCCGTCCAACAGACGGCTCGGAATCTTGGAGGGATTTAGTGAACGCAACTTTCGCTCCTGACGCTGAATTGGAGGACTTGGGTTACCAGCCCAGTCTCAACCGTCAATTGCCCTTTGGTTCGTTATTGGTCTACGGCTTGCTCTTCTTCGTCTCGATGGCTCCGGTGGCTGTCTTTGGACCGGTGGTTAACCGTTCCGGAGGCGTGCCAGTACTGGTATACCTCGTAGCGGCAGTTGTGATGGGGCTATCGGCCATCAGCTACCGGGAGATGGCCTTGCGGTTCCCGGTAGCAGGATCGGTGTATGGGTATACCCGTTTCTTCCTGGGGTGCACTCCAGGGTTCATCGCGGGATGGCTCATCTTGCTCGACTACATCCTCATGCCCGCCTTGCTCACGGTGCTATCGGCGGTCGCCCTGGCCCATATCTGGCCCAATGTTCCCATCAAGATTTTTGCCCTCGTCTTTGTGCTGGCCTCCATGGCCCTCAACCTGCAGGGTGTAACTGTCACAACGCGGGTGGGCATTGTGTTGTTGGCCATCCAACTCGCGACAATCGCCTTCTTTTTGGTGTGCGTCTGTCGGGGGTTGGCTAGCGGAGACGTTGTCTGGAGTTGGCACGCGCTGTGACAGCCGGGAACGTCGTGGACCTCGGTGGCCTCCGCCGTCTCCGTTGCGGCGCTGAGCTACTTGGGTTCGACGCCGTCGCTACCCTCAATGAGGAAGCCCGTGGTGGAGGTCGCGCCGTCGGCATAGCCACCCTCACCCTGTGGGCCTGCTCGCTGCCTTGTTTGGGGTTCAGGTGATGGCTGCTGGATTGGTTTCCGATGCCACTCCTTTCGCGCCCGGTGGGGCGACTAATCGGGCTTTTTATCACGCCGTCGACGTGGTCTGCCCGGCATGGTTTATTCCGGTGTTCACCGTCGTCAGCGCCTTTGTTGCTATCTTTGCCTGCCTTGTGGTCGCCCATTCCTCAACGGTCCGGTTGATCTTCGTAATGGCTCGTGACAAGGTCATGTCTCCCGTGCTTTCGCATACCAACTCCAAAGGCGTCCCGTGAGTGGCCATCGTCGTCGTAGCGTCCGTCACCGCGACTTTGATTCCCACGTTGAGACTATGCCGACTCTGGTGACGTTCGGGGCCCTCTCCAGTTATGTCTTGCTGCATGCTGACGTCATCGTCCAGTGCATCTTCAAGGAAAGATCATCACGATGACGAGGATGGCCATGCTCAAAGCTTCCAGCCACCACGACATCACCCAAAATGCTACCGCGGAGTTGTCAATCAACGGGGCTGTTCGGTGATCAGACGCCAGGGTCAGCAACGCAAGGTGCTCGCGGACATTTTACCCGGTAAGGTAGCTACTCGTCTCGGGGCGTTAGCTCAGCCGGTCAGAGCAGGGGACTCATAATCCCTGGGTCGCGGGTTCGAGCCCCGCACGCCCTACCTTGTACGGTTTGAGGTCTTTGCGGACGTAACGATGTTAACGTTCGCCATCCCCGTTATGGGATCTGTAACTTCACTTCGAGGCATGAAGTCGCCCGTCTAGGCCCAGGCGAATACGCCGTAAGGGACTGCGTAGCTTTTTAATGGACGAAGGTGATTACCCCGGTGTCAATCGGCAACTGATTGAGGCGTCTTGGCTGGGCTAATCGGTGACGATATGTGCATCGGGATATCGGCAACTGTGCACGGTTGTTCTTTGTGGGGATGGTGGGCTAAGGCACACCCTGCCCCGGGTAGTGTGATCACCGTCCTGGCATAGGAGCCAGGCAATTGATCGACTAAGGAATGCGATTTATGAGATCTATCGAGCTACGCAGAACAGTCCTCGCTGTCTTCACCGCCGCCGCGATTGTGCTATCGATGACCATGGCGGTCGGTACTTCGTGGGCTACGGACTCGGGAATCACTCCTGATCACCCCGGCGGCGTTGCCGCTCCGCATAGTCCAGATGGCGTACCGTCGAATGGCACAGGACCACAGTTCCGCACCTGGCCCGTGGCCTCGCAGTACTCGCGTTGGCATGCGGGTGCAAATCCCAAGGGTGCTAACGACTTTACGTGTAAGCCTGCCCCGGGTACTCGCCCCGTTGTTCTCATCCCTGGCACCCGCGAGGATGCATTCGCAACATGGTCGTATTACGCACCTGAGCTTAAATCGGCTGGTCTGTGTGTATTTACTTTCAATTACAACATTCAAACCAACCCTGACCGAGAATGGGCAGCTACCGTCGGTGATATTCGTTCTAGTGCTGCATTTCTGGCTCATTATGTCGATAAAGTGCGAGCAGCGACAGGTGCTGAGAAGGTTGACCTCGTTGGTCATTCCCAGGGTGGAGGTCCTCTTCCTCGTGCTTATATCAAGTGGTTTGGAGGAAACCGGGTCGTCAACCACCTCATTGGCCTCGTCCCGTCGAACAAGGGCACAAGTGTCTACGGTCTAGTCACGTTGGCTGGCTTCGACCGACCCGGCAGTTTGAGCGCGCGAGCCCTACAGAGCTACGCAGATAGGCACAATTTCGAGTCGTTGCCACAACAGCTCGCAGGATCTACCTTCCTCGGTGAGCTCAATGATGGCGGGATGACTGCACCAGGCGTGCGTTACACGGTCATCAGTACCAAGTATGACGATGTCGTGACGCCATACACCAACGCATTCATCCGTCAGCCTGGGGTAACGAACATCACCATGCAGTCTGTGTGTGCCAAAGACCATACGGACCACTTCGGGTTCACCTACGATCCGGTTGCCTTCCAGGTCGTATTCAACACACTGCTTCCAAACAAAGCTAAGAAGATCCGCTGCGTCTACGTGCCGGGGTACATCCAGTGATCTTTGTTATTGCTTGATCGATGCGATGATTCCCGTGTGTTAGCGCTGGTTGCCGACGTGGCAGTCAGCGCTAATCCGATGTTTCGGGCGACCGCTAGCCTCGTCGGTGTGGACAGTGACGACCAGGGAAGACTGCGGGGGCAGGTCTGGAGTTGACACGTGACGCGACTCAACTCAGTAAAGCCCGTACTTTCCGTCCCACCGCCGACTCGTCGTGGTTGCCGATTATGGCGAATCCACGGTCGCGCAGTACCGGGTGAGCCCTTGACACAATGTAGGGGTGTCCGACTGTTTCCAGCATTGTGGGGTCATTTGGCATGTCGCCGAAGGCAGCCGCGTCGGCCGGATCGATGCCCAGATCGTCGCAGACCTGCCTCAACGCTGAACCGTTGGAGATCCCCGTCCGGCGACCTCTATCAGACCATCCGTTTTCGTTGCGGAAAGAGTTACTGTGCCACGGTCTCCGACGATGGGTTTGACGACCTGGAACAACTCGTCGCTGGGAAAGCCAAAGGTTCGCACTAGTAGCTTGACGATGCGGTGATCCTCTCCCAGGAAACTCTAGATTTGGCCCTCACCGTCCGGCGGGCCGCCGATCTGCCAGTGTCGAACCCTTCTTCGGAGAACTATTGGGTGGCCTCCTCGGTACAGAACAGTGTGTGCAGGAGTGCTTGGCGGATGTCAGAGACGATGCCGGCGACCTTCTGCGGGGCCATGTATACGTCGTGCAGAACCTTTCCGGTAGCGGCTCGACGCTCACCGCTCCGTTGGAAGCTAACAGTGTTGGGTGGATCGGTGGTCGGAATGGGTCGAGAACCGTCAGCCAGCGGTAAGGACGTCCGGTAGCGAAGACGACGTGTACGCCGGCATCTGCAGCAGCAAGTATGGCCTCGGTGTTTTCGGCACTGGGCATCTTGTCGGCTCCCAGAAAAGTGCCGTCCAAATCAGTGGCATGAGTGCAATCATCACAGTCTTCCTCGTCCAGTCGGAGATGCCGACGAGGTGCCGGAGCCTACGCCCGGCGACTGCATTGACGGAGTGCGCGACGGCAACATCGACGGATTATTCGACGGTGTGGGAGACTCGCTACGCCCTGTTGAGGGGGATTTACTAGCCGATGAGGGGGACTTACCCCTCGAGGGACTCGGCGACTGGCTGCCACTAGACGGCGACGTACTTTGCCCCGAACTCTGACCAGGTGTGGGACTTGACGAGCTACTTGACGATCCAGACGTCGGAACCGGGGGAGGTGGGGGAGAGGGGGGCACATTTTGGAATAGCAATACCGCGATGAGCAGACCCGTCAAGGCGATGAAAAGGGTGAGTAACCATGCAACCACGGTGGTCGACCAACCAGCTTTGTCGCGCCGACCTGGCCATGGTAAGGGCCAGGTACGGACCCGGCCAGCGGCAGTGTTGTCAATCCAGTGCAAACGGTAACTCGGACCACTTACCGGGGGGCCCAACAGAGTCGACATGTCGACGGCGCTGAGGATTCGTCGCGCCTCTGCCAGGGCAGCACGTGAGCCATCGTTGATCAGGGCGACCCAGGGGGTTAAAGACGGGCCACTATCTTCGGGGCCAGTGACCGGGCGGTACAACCCGCCGAGCCGGCCTGTGTTCTGTCCGGCGCCACTGCGGGCAATGACAGTCTCAGAATGGAGATGGTTAACCTCTCCTGCAAGCCGGTCCCACGATGCGGGATCACTGGCTGCGCCGTGAGACAACACAATGACCAGGAGGGCTTGGCCCTCGTCGTCGTGGGCAGCAAATACCGTGCCTGACGGCATCGTTAAGAGGCGGGCGTCGAGCCAGAATTCGTCAACCCGCGGTGGGTCAGACGGTTGCAGGGGTAGTGCCTCAGGAGGCCACGGATTACTCAACATCGTATACCATCTCACCACATTTGGACCACGACCTCCGAACGGCAGGTGTTCGCCTGGGTTGGTTCGCGCTGTTCTTGGGCTGTGGCACTGTCACGGTATCGTGAGAGCGGGCCCGTCGCGGGTCGTGCGCAAGCCAGGCAGGAGACGTTAGTGAGCACCCAGCACTACTCGGATGGTCAGGACATCGGCAAGGGTAACCAGGACGCCCCGATGTCGAACGACGAGGCAGCTCGTCTCATTGGTCAGGCCATTGGGCAAGTACAGCGGGTTATCGTTGGCCAGGAGCGCATGGTCGAGCAGCTCATGGTTGGGGTGCTTGCCAAGGGCCACATCCTCCTTGAAGGTGTTCCAGGTGTCGCTAAGACCCTTGCCGTACGCTCCTTTGCGACCGTTTTGGGCGGCGGTTTTGCACGAGTCCAGTTCACTCCTGACCTCGTGCCTTCTGACATTGTCGGTACCCGCATCTACTCGGCATCAAAGGAAACCTTCGACATTGAGCTCGGGCCAGTCTTCGTGAACTTCGTGCTCGCTGACGAGATCAACCGAGCTCCCGCAAAGGTGCAGTCGGCGATGCTTGAGCTCATGGCTGAAAAACAGGTGTCGATTGCCGGGCAGACCTTCCCCGCACCTCACCCGTTCAGTGTCATCGCTACCCAGAATCCGGTGGAATCCGAGGGTGTCTACCCGCTCCCCGAAGCTCAGCGCGACCGCTTTTTGCTCAAGATAGACGTTCCGTACCCGCGTGGAAACGAGGAGTTCGAGATCCTGCGCCGGATGAGCGTCAAGGCTCCCCAGCCTCAACAAGTATTGACGCCTGAGGCTGTTGTGGCCCTGCAAAATATGGCCTCCGACGTTTTCGTACACAACCTCGTCGCTGAATATGTCGTACGCTTGGTGCTGGCCACCCGTAATCCTGGCGACTTTGGAATGCCTGACCTCGCCAACGTCATCCAGATTGGTTGCTCTCCTCGAGCCACCCTTGGCCTGATTGCTGCGGCTCGAGCCTTGGCTCTGGTCCATGGTCGCGACTACGTCCTTCCGACCGACGTTCAGGCCGTTGCCGTCGATGTCATGGCTCACCGCCTAGTGCTCAGCTTTGACGCTATCGCTGACAATGTGTTCGCTTCCGACGTCATTGAGAGGGTTGTCGCCATGGTTCCACCGCCCACCCCGGTGTGGAACGAGGAGCAGCACCAGACCGCTCAACACAACGGCTGCGACAATCTAGGCCAGTACCCTGCTCCGACGGCCCCGCCTTCCCGGTCCTGAGGCGTCCGCTATGACGCGACCGATCTTCCGCGATCCGCAGCCACCATCAGTGGCGCAGACGCTGGTGAGCTCACCCACTGGGGCGACTCTGCCGCTCAATCAGCTTGCGCCGGAGGCAGCACTGCGGCGCCTGGAACTCACGATTGTGCGTCGATTGGAGGGATTCCTCCATGGTGACCACCTGGGTCTGTTGCCTGGGGCTGGGGCCGACGTCAACGACGCCCGACCTTACGAACCCGGTCAAGACGATGTGCGCATGATGGATTGGGCGGTCACAGCCCGCACTACCGTTCCACATGTGCGCGAGACCATTGCTGACCGTGAGCTCGAGGTGTGGGCACTTCTCGATGTCACCGGTTCCATGAACTGGGGCACGGTGTCCATGACGAAACGTGATTTGGGTATTGCTGCTATTGCGACCATCGGTTTCCTCTCCCAGCGCATGGGGGACCGCTTTGGCGGGCTCATTATGCGCCCTGACTCAGTGCGCCGCCTGCCTGCCCGTTCCGGGCGAACAGCTCTCTATGGATTGCTGCGTTCAATGCTCACTGAGCCAATTGTCGCCGACAACGCTCCTGGACAGATGACTCTGGCCAAAGGCATCGAAAATCTCGCTGCTTCGGCGAGGCGTCGCGGTATGAAAGTCGTTGTTTCTGACTTCCTGTCTCCCGGTGACGACGCTCTGGATCCCAACGATCGCCCAGAGTGGGAACGGTCCTTGCGCCGGCTGTCGGTGCGAAACCAGGTGCTGTGCATCGAAGTCGTTGACGCTGCTGAGCTGGACTTTCCCGACGTGGGTGACGTCATGGTCCGAGACCCAGAAACGTCCTTCGCCCATTACGTCAACACCGCCGACAAGGCCACTCGAGAGCGGATGAACGCTGCTTCCCGGGCTCAGCGTGAGCGCATCTCTGCGGCCATCCGGCGTGCGGGGGCCGGACACATTCAGCTGCGTACTGACTCCGACTGGGTTACCGATATTGCGCGATTTGTCCTCGGATACCGGCGTACTGCTGCAATCTTGCATCAGCCGCCTCAGGGGGTGACGAAGTGACGCCGCTCTTCCTCGGCCTACCCGAGGTCAAATCACCGTGGGTGCTGTGGCTCCTGCTGCTCGTCCCGGTGCTGCTGGTCTTCTACATCTGGGCCCTGCATCGCAGCCGTTCCACGGCGATGAGGTTTACCAATACCGCCATCCTGGGCGCGGTCATGAGCAAGCAGCCGCAGTGGAAGAGGCATATCGCGGTCGCCGCCGCTCTGCTGTGCCTGGCAACCACCACTGTTGCATGGGCTCGGCCGATGGGCATCGAGCAGGTGCCGCGCGATCGCGCCACCATCGTTGTTGCCCTCGACTCATCCTTGTCGATGAAAGCTGACGACGCTTCACCCAATCGTCTCGCTGCGGCTAAGGCTAAGGCCAAAGACTTCGTCAATAGTCTTCCAACCGGCTTCAATGTCGCAGTGGTGAGCATTTCCGCGCATCCGGAGATTCGGATGCCACCGTCGACCGACCGACCCACCGTGCTGCGCGCTCTTGACGGCATCGAGTTGCAAGATGGCACTGCGCTGGGCGAGGCCATTGACAAATCCCTTCAGGCCGTCAAGATGGCACCCGGCGGGTCTAAGGATCGGGTTCCAGCCGCCATCGTCATGCTCAGTGACGGGGGTAATACCCAAGGGGGTTCCCCGCTAGTGGCTGCCACCCACGCTGCTGCTGCCAAGGTTCCGGTGTACACCATCGCCTTTGGTACCGAAACCGGGTATGTCGATCTTGACGGGCAGCGAGAGAGGGTCGCACCCGATACCAAGCTCTTGTCTGATGTCGCCGACCGTACTGACGCCAAGTCGTGGACCGCTGACTCGGCGGACAAGCTCCAGGAGGTTTATCAGCAGGTGCACTCCTCGGTGGGTTACGAACCGGTCAGAAAAGAGGTGACGGCGACGTGGGCTTTCTATGCCTTCTGCTTCGCCGTCGTCTCTGGGTTGGTCACGTTGTCAGTGGTGGTGAGATGGCCATGATGACCCTGATTGCTTTCGGGCGCCCCGGGCGACTGTGGTGGTTCCTGGTGCCGGTGATCTTCCTCGCCGTCTACTTGATAGTAGTGCTGTGGCGTCGCCAGCCACACCATGGCGGTAACGAGTTAAAGCGATTGCTGCCTAACTCGCGGCCGTGGAGGCAGCATGTGACGATGGGACTATCAGTACTCTCGATGGCTACCATGGTGCTGGCATTTGCCCAACCAAAGGCCTACCACAACGTGCCAAGAGACCGAGCGACCGTCGTTGTCGCCATCGACGTGTCGCGCTCAATGGTGGCGACCGACGTTGATCCCTCCCGACTTTCCGCTGCGAAGACGGCTGCCAAAGACTTTCTGGGGGATTTGCCGCCACGGTTCAATGTCTCCTTGGTGAAGTTCGCGGCATCCTCTCAGGTCGTGGTACCCCCAACGACCGACCGTGCTGTGGTATCGACCGCGATCGCGAATCTCCAAGTGCTGCCATCTACCGCGATTGGCGAAGGGATTTATTCCTCTCTCAACGCCCTCAAGCTGGTTCCGGACGATCCGAAGCACCCTGGACAGAAGCCGCCAGCGGCGATCGTGCTCCTTTCCGACGGTGCAACCAATGTTGGGCGTCCTTCTCTCGAAGCAGCCAAGGAAGCCGGACGCCAGCATGTCCCGGTGTACACCATCGCTTACGGCACCGCGGGCGGATATGTCGTCGAGGGGGGTCAGCGTCAACCTGTTCCCGTTAACCACTATGAATTGGCGGCAGTCGCGAAAGCGTCTGGAGGCGAAAAGTTCTCCGCAGAGTCCTTGGGGCAGCTGTCAGACGTCTATAAGTCAATTGCTCAATCGGTAGGGTACGAGAAGGTTTTCGGGGAAGTGACTGATAAGTACGTCGGTGTTGCTTTAGCTCTCATGGTGCTGACGGCGGCCTCGGTCGTCAGTTTGTGTGCCCGTTGGCCCTAATCCGTCTCCTCGAGAGTAGATTCGTCGACGTTGCGGCAATAAGGAGTTTCCCATGAGTGTGGCTAACAACGTAGCGGCTGTGCGTACCCGCATCGATGATGCTTGCCAAGCTTGTGACCGAGATCCCGGTGAGGTGTCGTTGCTACCAGTCTCCAAAACCAAGCCTCCCAGCATGGTCGATGAGGCGTATCAGGCTGGCTATCGGCTTTTCGGTGAGAATAAGGTGCAAGACGCGCTCGCGAAGTCTGAGCTCATGGACGCTGATCACCCCGGATTGGAATGGGCCATCATCGGTGGTTTGCAGACCAACAAAGCCAAATACGTGGCCCGCTTCGCCGCCGAATTCCAGGCCCTCGACTCGCTCAAGGTTGCCCATGAACTCGACAAGAGGTTACAGCAGGAGGGGCATCAGCTACGAGTATTAGTCCAGGTGAATTCCTCGGCTGAACCTCAAAAATCTGGGATCGCTCCCGATGAAGCTGTCGAATTCGCTCGAGAACTGGCCGCCTTCGATTCTCTCGATGTGCGCGGCCTTATGACCGTGGCTCTCAATAGTCCTGATCAACAGGCCGTAGCAGACTGCTTCGACCTCGTCGCTGCCACTCAAGAGAAGCTGCGTCAGGAAGCTGGTGATATTAGCAGCTGGTCCGAGTTGTCCATGGGAATGTCAGGGGATCTAGAGATCGCCATTGCTCATGGTTCCACCCAAGTGCGTATCGGCACTGACATTTTCGGGGCTCGCGATCCGGCGCAGATATGGCGTCCGTGAGTCGGGTCGTCTATCGTTGCTGCTGGGTCCGTACCGCACCACGGCAGGGGAAGGCACGTGGTACCGGGAGGACGACCGTGGAAACGACACAGCTGGCCAGTGGAACTCTCTTCATTCACTCGGCTCCGACGGCATTGCGCAGCCATATTGAATGGGCCGCCGATGCCGCATTCGCTATGCCTGCACCGCTGCGATGGACTAACCAACCAGTTGAGCCGGGCACGTGGAGAGCAGAATCGGCGTGGCGTGGTGACGTCGCCGATGCTCGCAAGTTCATTTCCACGCTCGCCGCTTGGCAGCGGGTGCGTGTCGAGCTGACTGTCGAAGCCGGAGCCGTGCTGCATCGCTGGAGCGTCACCCCCGATCTGGGTATTTTTTCCGCGCCCACCGACGAAGCCGGTTCCGTCCTTGTTGATGAGATGAGGTTGCGTTCAGCGATCACTGCTTCGCGTCGCACAGGGCTTCGTCTCGACGATGAGATTTGCGACCTGCTGGGCGAACCGTGGGACGTTGAGCTTGAACCGTATCGAGCCTGTGACCCATCGCTGCAAGTTCCGTGGCTGTCCGTCGGGTGAGCATGGGTTGAGTGAGTTGCGTGTGCTCTTACCGAATACTCTGCCCATGGACAGGACACAGGCCATTGTGATGGTACTGGTTTCCGTTGTGGTAACCCCCAGATCACTGTAATCGCGGTAGTGGCCTCTCCCATTTCCCAGAGCGTGAGTTCGGCACCCTATGCGAATGTCGGGCGTCTCGACGGGAATCGTCCCGTCGAGAGGCTGGCAGTCGAGCTCTTCGAGTCAGTTGCCGAGAATCCGCACATGTTGACAAGCTATCCGGCAGCGGTGAGCGCACATGGGTCTTGGACAACTAACGATGATGAACTGAAAGGATGATGGACTGAAAAAGAACTGCCCAAATTACCGTGTACCTGTGGGCACAACGAAGGTCCGACTGGATTCTCGCGAACAAGATCTCTGATGGAGACAAGAATTCGAGGGTTTTTGCGCCGGGTACTGGTGACGGGAACCAGGCTGTTGCCGTGATAGCACGCAAAGGGAATCAAACAATAAGGTTCCACACTCAGGTTGATGTTCATCGGGGTAGTTGATTACGCCGAAAGACCTAATTCCAAGGATGTTGAGCTGCCTTTTCGACTACGGTGATGGTGGTTCGATGAGCAGACGGGCGATTCAGGGCAACGTTGCCATTCTTTGGGGAATCGAGCTGTCAGATGATGACGCGGGCGGTTTCGAGGATATCGATGATCATGGCATCGTTGAGGGGGCACGCCCTACTACGGCTATCACGGGCCCGACGTACAGAAGGGGAATTGGTCGATGATGTTGCGATGGGAGTCACCAATACTTACTGGCTTTCCCCGGGATGCCTGACCTTTCGCTTTCAGCGATGCCTCTCGTTCAGCGATGCCTCTCGATTTGGATATGAGGTCGTGACGTGGCGGATACCTGACGCCCTGCGGTGGTTGTTTGGCTTGGTGACCTCTCTCACGGCGAGCCACCGAAGGCCATTTATGCGGTTCCCGGCCCGCAGGGCAATCCCATCTGGTGACGGGGCCGTCACCAAGACTCAGCGGGTGGCGTTGGCATTGGTGAACGCCAAGGTGACGTTATGCCCTCCGAACCCGAAGGAATTGTTAAGGGCAGCCAGATCGCCGTCAGGTAGGTCGGTCGTTTCGGTGACGACGTTGATCCCTAAGTCTGGCTCGAGGTGGTCGATGTTGATGGTGCCGGGCACCCGGCGTTTCAGCAGAGCCATCACCGCTGCAAAGGACTCCAGAGCCCCAGCGCCACCCAAGAGATGACCGGTCATTGACTTGGTGCCGTTGACGAGTACCTGATCAGTGGCCGTACCAAGGACGCCGGCGATCGAGTGAGCTTCCGCAATATCGCCTAGTGGGGTCGAGGTCGCGTGGGCGTTGACGTGATTGATGTCGGTGGGTGACAGATCGGCTGAGGCCAAGGCCTTGCGCATTGACGATGTCTGGCCAGAACCTGTGGGATCGGGCTGGACGATGTCGTGCGAATCGGCCGAGATACCGGATCCAGCAAGAGTGCCGTAGATCCTCGCACCGCGGGCCTGAGCATGTTCAAGTGTCTCGACAACCATGATCGTCGCTCCCTCACCAATGACAAAGCCGTCACGGTCAACGTCCCACGGGCGCGAAGCGTGCTTAGGATCGTCGTTGCGAGTTGATAAGGCTTTCATCTGGGCGAAGGCAGCCACCGGCAATGGATGGATGATGGCCTCGGCGCCGCCGACGACAACAATATCGGCTCGTCCCAGACGGATCTGATCCAAGCCCAGCGAAATCGCCTCAGATGAGGATGCACAAGCTGAAACGGGGGTGTGGACACCGGCTTTGGCGTGCACCATCAGACCAATATTGGCTGCCGGGGCGTTGGCCATCAACATCGGCACGGTAAAGGGGCTAACTCGCTTGAAACCTTTATCCTTCTGAATATCCCACTGGCCGAGCAAAGAGTGCAGGCCACCAATACCGGTAGCACAGCACACCGCCAGGCGCTCTGGATCGATCCCGTTGGAGCCGGAATCGTCGGGTTCGGGAAGCTCCAAGCCCGCATCGGACCAGGCTTCTTTAGCAGCGACAAGGGCCAGCTGGCTCGAACGGTCTAGACGGCGGGCCTGTGGGCGAGACAGGTGGTTGGCCGGCTCATCGATCGCCGGGGCGGCGAATTTGACGGGAACGTCGTCAATCCAGTCAAAGTCGAGGTTGTGCACCCCGTTTCGACCTTCCAGCAGCCCCTGCCAGGTGGTGGGGGCGTCGGGTCCCAACGGTGTGGTGGCCCCGAAACCAGTGATGACGACGTCGCTCATGAATTCTCCAGTATCGGTGGATGGGTTATGTGGGCCGCAGTCCGGGGCCGGCGAGCCC
>ERZ1023242.77-NODE-77-length-25642-cov-5.220581_pt1 | contig 25642 bp, 23 predicted proteins | sample MGYA00520875_ERZ1023242 | MGnify/ENA primary metagenome ERZ1023242 (study PRJEB32759, sample SAMN07749884) | skin metagenome | biome: transportation; feature: city; material: polyester macromolecule | host: Homo sapiens | place: Hong Kong:ISLAND line | collected... | reverse complement strand
CTTGATGATGCGACGTGCGACCACCTGATCGCGTTGATCGAGCGGCAGCGTCGACCCTCCACCCTGCTGTCGGACAAAGGGCACGGCGCCAACCGCACCAGCGAGAGCTGCGACATGGATCGCAACGCCCCCGACATCCGCGCGATCGACGAGCGGATCGCGGGCGCGCTCGGGCTCGACCCCGCGCACGGCGAGACGATGCAGGGGCAGCGTTACGCGCCCGGGCAGCATTTTCGCACCCACCACGATTATTTCCACGAAGGCGAAAGTTACTGGCCCAAGATGCAGGCGAGCGGCGGCCAGCGCACCTGGACGGCGATGATCTACCTGAACGACGTGGAGGAGGGCGGCGCCACCTGGTTTCCGCAAGGCGGGGTGCGCGCGTCACCGCGGCGCGGCATGCTGCTGACATGGAACAACATGGAAGCCGACGGTCGTCCCAATACCCGCACGCTCCACGAAGGCATGCCGGTGGTGGACGGGGTCAAGTACATCGTCACCAAATGGTTTCGCGAACATCCCTGGGTGATGCGACAGGCGTGAGCCGAACGCGCGTGCGGGCGCGTGACCGCGGTACCGATTTCGGCTAAGTGTCGGCAATGCGGAACGTTCTGGACATCGATCGCTCGATCCTCGGGCAGACGTGGCGGTGGCGTGCGCTCGCTGACGACCAGCGTTCGGGCATGGTGCCCGATGACCTGATCACCCAGATCCTCTTGTCACGCGGCTGCCCGCGCGAGGCGCTCGATGATCATCGCGCGCCGTCGATCCGCGGCTTCATGCCCGACCCATCGATCTTTCGCGACATGGACAAGGGTGCCGCACGGCTCGCCGACGCGGTCGAGTGCGGCGAGAAGGTCGCGATCTTCGGCGATTATGATGTCGACGGTGCGACCTCCTCGTCGCTGATCGTGCTGCTGCTGCGTGCGCTGGGGCGCGACGCGCGCGTCTACATCCCCGACCGCCTGAAAGAGGGTTACGGCCCCAATGCCGCGGCGATGCGCCTGCTCGCGGACGAGGGCGCGACGCTAATCGTGACGGTCGATTGCGGCGCGCAGGCGTTCGAGGCGCTCGCCGACGTGCCCGTCGACGTGCTGGTGGTCGACCATCACAAATGCGCCACCGAACTGCCGCGCGCGCACGCGGTGGTAAACCCCAATCGGCTCGACGAGACCGATGGCGCGGCGCACGGGCATCTCGCGGCGGTCGGCGTCTGCTTCCTGCTCGCGGCGGCCACCGTGCGGGTGCTTCGGACCCGCGGCTATTTCGCCGACCGCGCGGAGCCCAAGCTGCTCGACCTGCTCGATCTCGTGGCCCTGGGGACGGTGGCGGACGTGGCGCAACTGCGCGGGCTCAACCGCGCCTTTGTGGCACAGGGGCTGAAGGTGATGGCGGCGCGGCGCAATCCCGGCATCGCCGCGCTGATCGAAGCGTCGCGCCTGACCCGCGCGCCGACCGCGACCGACCTCGGCTTCGCACTGGGCCCGCGGATCAACGCGGGCGGACGCGTCGGGCTCGCCGACCTTGGCGTCCGGTTGCTGACAACGCAGGACGCAGGTGAAGCGCGCATGATCGCGGCCGAGCTCGACCGGCTGAACGAGGAACGCCGCGCGATCGAGGCGATCGTGCAGGAAGGCGCTGAGGCAAGCATCGTCGCCGATCGCGGGGTCGTCGTGGTGGCGGGGCAGGGGTGGCACCCCGGCGTCATCGGCATCGTCGCCGGGCGTTTGAAGGAGAAGCTCGGGCGTCCCGCGATCGTGATCGCGCTCGACGAGCACGGCGTCGGCAAGGGCTCTGGCCGCTCGATCACCGGAGTTGACCTGGGCGCGGCGATCCTGGCGGCGAAGGAGCACGGGCTGCTCGTCGCCGGGGGAGGGCACGCAATGGCGGCGGGATTGACCGTCGCCGCCGACCGGATCGACGCGCTCGCGGCATTCCTCGATGAACGGCTCGCCGCGGCGGTCGCGCAGGCGACCGCGAACCGCGCCCTGCTGGTCGACACGGTGCTGGCACCCGGCGGTGTCACCCCCGATCTCGTCCAGGCGCTGGAGGCAGGCGGGCCGTACGGCACCGGCTGGCCGTCCCCGCGTGTCGCGGTCGGCCCGGTGCGCACGATCAAGGTCGACGTGGTCGGCAACGGCCACGTCCGCGCGATCGTGGCGGGCGACGACGGGCGCAGCATCAAGGCGATGGCGTTCCGTGCGGCCGACACCCCGCTCGGGCAAGCACTCCTCGCCGCCGGGCCGACGCGACGATTGTGGTTGGCGGGCCGTGCCAAGCTCGACGATTGGGGCAGCCGCCCCGCGGCCGAGCTCCACCTCGACGACGCCGCCTGGGCGAACTGAGCCGCGGACTCGGCTCGGGCCGACAAGAGGCTTGACCGGCCGTCGCTTTTGCCGCAATGCGCCGCCTCGCCTCACGGCCCCTTCGTCTAGCGGTTAGGACGCGGCCCTTTCACGGCTGAAGCACGGGTTCGATTCCCGTAGGGGTCACCATCGTCGTTCCAGTGCGACGAGGCGACAGTATTTCATCAGATCGTGTTTTCGCGGCCTTGGTAGATGTGCACCGGCGTGCACGGTAGATGCGACAGCATCGTCGTTCCAGCCATGTAACATTCTGTTGCGCGCGGCTGGATGGGTTGCATTGCGGTCCGATTGCGGGTCCGAACGGGCCTATGTCGCGCCAGTCCGCCTTCTCCACCTCCGGCATCGAGGCCGCGAACATGCGCGCGCTGACGCTGCTGATGACGGCGGGCGGCGTCGTGATCTTCGCGATCGTGGCGGTGCTGTTCGCGCTCGCGATCCGGTCGAGGCGCGACGCGATCGGTCACCGCGGCGGGATGCGGCTGGTGCTATGGGCAGGGGCGATCGTGCCGACGTGCGTGCTCGCGGCGTTGCTCGTCGGGACGTTGCCGGCGATGCGGCCGATCAGGGCAATGCCAGGCGATCTGATTGTCGACGTGGCGGGCGAGCAATTCTGGTGGCGCGTCGGCTACCGCGATGCGGACGGCCAGCCGATCGCAGCGGCGAACGAGGTGCGTATCCCTGTCGGGCGCACCGTCGACTTTCGCCTGAGCGCAGGCGACGTGATCCACAGTTTCTGGATCCCCGGGCTGGCGGGGAAGGTCGACATGATCCCCGGGCGCACGAACCGCTTGGTCGCACGCGCGACGCGAGCAGGTCGTTATCGCGGGCAGTGCGCCGAATTCTGCGGTTTGAGCCATGCGCTGATGGCGTTCGACGTCGTCGCGATGGAGCCCGCCGCCTTTGATCGCTGGCTCGCCGAGCAGCGCCGGGCCGCGCTTGCGCCGGCCGATGCAGTCGCGCGGCGCGGCGCGACGCTGTTCGCCGACAACGGCTGCGGCGGGTGCCATGCGGTGGCAGGAACGGGGGCGGCGGGCAGGATCGGGCCCGATTTCTCGCACATCGCCGCGCGTACCACGCTGGGCGCGGGGATCATGCCGATGAGCGAGGCCAATCTGATCCGCTTCATCCGCAATGCGCCCGCGGTGAAGCCCGGCGCGCGCATGCCCGCCTACACGCATCTCGCGCCCGCCGACGTGACGGCGATCGCGCGCTACCTGGAAACGCTGAAATGACCCGCCGCGCCGGAGCGATCGCATGAGCCTCCATGCGCAAGACGACCCTGACCTGCGGGCCGAGCAGGAAGAGCGCCTGCGTGCGGTGTGGAAGCCGCCATCGGGTTGGTTCTTCCGCTGGACCGACGTCAACAACAATCGCGTCGGCGTGTGGTATACGCTGACGGCGTTCGGCTTCATGCTGTTCGCGGGCGTGCTGGCGCTGATCATGCGCGCGCAGCTCGCCGTGCCGGCGAACGATCTCGTTACCGCCTCGACCTTCAACCAGCTGTTCACGCTGCACGGGTCGATGATGATGTTCCTGTTCGCGGTGCCGATGTTCGAGGCGGTGTCGATCATCCTGCTGCCGCAGCTGCTCGGCGCGCGCGACCTGCCGTTTCCGCGATTGTCGGCATTCGGTTACTGGAGCTTCCTGATCGGCGGCGTGTTCGTCGCCGGCTCGATCTTCTTCGATGCGGCACCCGACGGCGGCTGGTTCATGTACCCGCCGTTCACGACGCGGACCGACTTGGCCGGGCTCGGCGCCGACATCTGGATGCTGGGGCTGAGCTTCATCGAGGTATCGTCGGTCGCCGCCGCGGTCGAACTGATCGTCGGCGTGCTCAAATGCCGTCCGCCCGGCATGCGATTGAACCTGATGCCGCTTTACGCCTGGTACATCCTGGTCGTGGCGGTGATGATCCTGTTCGCCTTCCCGCCGCTGATCGCGGGCGACGTGCTGTTCGAGCTGGAGCGATTGCTCGGCTGGCCGTTCTTCGATCCGGCGAAGGGCGGTGATCCGCTCTTGTGGCAGCACCTGTTCTGGATCTTCGGCCACCCCGAAGTCTATATCGTCTTCCTGCCGTCGATCGCCTTGTTCGCGATGATGATCCCGACCTTCGCGCAGCGGCACATCTTGGGCTATCCGTGGATCGTGCTGGCCGCGGTCGGCACCGCGTTCCTCAGCTTCGGTTTGTGGGTCCACCACATGTTCGCGACCGGGCTGCCCAAGATCAGCCTGGCGTTCTTCTCCGCCGCGTCCGAAGCGGTGGCGATCCCGACGGGCGTGCAGATCTTCGTCTTCATCGCGACGTTATGGGCCGGGCGCGTCGTTTTCTCGACGCCGCTGCTCTACTGCCTGGGTGCGATCGCGATCTTCGTCATCGGCGGGCTGACCGGCGTGATGGTCGCGGTGGCGCCGTTCGACTGGCAGGCGCACGACACCTATTTCATCGTCGCGCATCTGCATTACGTGCTGATCGGCGGAACGCTGCTGCCGCTGTTCGGCGGCCTTTATTACTACTGGCCGCTGATCACGGGGAAGAAGCTGTCCGACCGGCTGGGGCGCACCGCTTTCTGGATCCTGTTCGTCGGCGCGAACCTGACCTTCTTCCCGATGCACATTACCGGGCTGCTCGGCATGCCACGGCGCGTGTTCACCTATCCTGCCGAACTGGGGGTCGACGGGCTGAACCTCGCCTCGACGATCGGCAGCTATCTGTTCGCTGCGGGCGTGCTGGTGATCGTGATCGACCTGGCGCTCAGCCCCCGGCGGGCGAAGGCACCGCGCAATCCGTGGAACGCGGGCACGCTGGAATGGCTGGCACACCCCGACGACGAGGATTGGGGCATCCGCTCGGTCCCGCTGATCGAGAGTCGCTACCCGATCTGGGATCAGAAGGACTTCGTCGCCAAGGTCGACGAGGGTCGCTTCTTCCTGCCCGACGCGGAGGAAGGCCGGCGCGAGACGATCATCACGACGACGCTCGACGCGCGTCCGGCGCAGGTGATCCGACTCGGTACGCCCAGCGTGATCCCGATGATCACCGCGGTGGCGCTCGGCAGCGTGTTCATCCTGACGACCTACCATCTCTACTGGCTGGCGCTGGGCGGCGCGGTGGCGACGCTCGCCGCCGTGCTCGTATGGCTGTGGTCGACCGCCGAGATCCCGGAAAAGCCGGAGAAATCGATCGGCCACGGCATCGTCCTACCGCTCTATCGTTCGGGTCCCGTCGCCCCCGGCTGGTGGGCGATGTTCATCACGATGCTGGCGGACGCGACGGCATTCTCCGGGCTGGTGTTCGGTTATTATTTCTTCTGGACGGTGCATCCGGACTTCCCGCCGTCGGGACCCGGTATGGACGGACCTGGCGCATTCTGGCCGATGGTGGCGATGACGCTCACGCTCGTGTCATGGGCGACCACGGTGGCGGCGCGTGAGCTGAACGCGCGCGGGCAGGTCGGCGCGGCGCGTGCGTTGCTCGGCCTGGGGATTGCGGTCACGCTCGCCAGCCTGTTCGCAGGGCTCGCCGGACCGTGGTTCTCCGATCTCGCGCCCAAGCTGCACGTCTACCCGGCGATCGTCTGGACGCTCGCGATCTGGACTGCGGCGCACGCGGGCGTCGGCGTGATCTGCCAGGCCTATACGCTCGCACGGAGCCTCGCCGGACGCATGACCCCAGAACATGACGCGGACATCCGCAACATTACCGTCTACTTCCACTTCCTCGCGCTGACCGCGATCGTCACCTATGCGACGATCGGGCTATTCCCGTCGACGTCATGAGCGACGAGCATCAGAGCGACCTTGCCGCGCGGTTGCGGTCGCGCCGCGTCACCTTGTGGACGCTGATCGTGCCGCCGAGCGTATGGGCGGTGCACTTCATGTTCTGCTACCTGTGGGTGGCGGTATCGTGCGCGAAGCTGGGCGAGTTCGCGCGCTTTCCGGTCGCCTTCGTCGTTGGCACGATCGTCGCGTTGGCGATCATCATCGCCTCGGGCGCGGTCGCCTTCGTGCAGAGCCGCACGCCGGGCGACCCGCCGCCGCACGACGAGAGTACCGAGATCGATCGCACGCGCTTCCTCGCGACAGCGACGCTGCTGCTCGCCGGATTGAGCGTCGTCGGCGTGCTGTTCACCGCTGCGCCCGCGCTGCTGCTGACCGATTGCCGATGATGCGCGTGGCGGGCCTGTTCGTCGCCGGCGTCTCGGTCGCGCTGTCGGTCGCGCATCTCGGCATGACCGGCCACATGCTTGGGCACATGCTCGCGGTCGCGGTCGCCGCACCCATGCTCGCGTGGCGCAGCGAGGCGGGCGCGGACCGTGGTGCAGATGGCGGGACAGGGCAGGGCGCGCCGCTGCTGATCGCCGCGCTGGAATTGGTGGTGGTGTGGAGCTGGCATCTACCCGCGGCGCGCGCGGCGGCGGACGGTTCGACCATGGTCGCGCTCGCCGAGCAGGCGATGTTCCTGGGCGTCGGCTTCGCCTTGTGGCGTAGCGCGCTGGTGCGGCCGGCGGGCGGGGTTGCGGCGCTGCTGCTCACCTCCATGCACATGACGCTGCTGGGCGTGTTGATCGGGCTTGCGCCGCGCGCGCTCTACGCCGGCATGGCGATGCACCCGGCATTCGGCCTCGACGCGCTCGCCGACCAGCAACTCGGCGGCGTGGTCATGCTGGTGATCGGGGGGGCGAGTTATTGCCTGGGCGGATTGTGGATGCTGGCCGGTCTGCTCCGGTATCGAGCAGGGGAGGTGCGCGCGTGACGATTCGGCTGACGTGGAAGCGGGTGATCGTCTCGCTCCTGGGCCTCGCGGCGTTCGGGATGGCATTCGCGTGGTCGGGCATCTTCAACGTCGCTGCGTCGAGCGGGCATTGGGCGATCAGCAACTGGTTCCTCCACTGGGTGATGCGCAATTCGGTGCGGACGCACGCCGCCGTGTCGACGCCCGAGACGATCATTGACCGCGGCGGGATGGTGAGCGCGGCAGGGCATTTCGCGCAGGCCTGCGCTTCGTGCCACGGCGCACCGGGCGTTCGGCCGCTGCCGGTCATGCAGCGTGCGACGCCGCACGCGCCCGACCTGTCGGTCAACGCGCGCGAGTGGACCGACCGGCAGCTTTTCTGGATCCTGCGCCACGGGGTCAAATTCTCCGGCATGCCGGCCTGGGGCAGCGACGGACGCGACGACGAGATCAGGCGCATGGTCGCGTTCGTGCGCGCGCTGCCGACGATGAGCCCGGCGCAATATCGCGCGCTGGTCGCGACGCCGGTCGCCCCCGCGACCCTGCCGGCGGCGAACGCGGTGGTGATCGCGCGCTGCACCGGCTGCCACGGCGCGGACGGGCAGGGACGCGGGCAACGCGACATACCGATCCTTGGCGGGCAGCGCGTCGCGGCGCTGGAGGCGGCGCTCAGGAGCTACCGTGCCAACGTTCGCCACAGCGCAGTGATGCAGCAGGCGGCCGCCACGCTCGACGATGCGCAGATCGCGATGCTGGCGCGACATTTCGCCGCGATGCCGGGCCTGATCGACCAGCCCGCGCGCCCGGCGATCGCGTCGCCCGCCGACATGCGCGCGCGACAGATCGCGGAGCAGGGCATGCCGCGCATCCAGTTGCCTGCCTGCGCGAGCTGCCACGGGCCGGGCAAGCCGCAGCCGATCCTGACTGGGCAGCGCGCCAGCTACATCGCGCAGCGGCTGCGCGACTGGCGCGGTGATGAAAAGGTGATCGACGCACGCCAGTCGCAGGCGATCATGCCGGTGATCGCACGGCGCATCCCCGAAGAGATGATCGATCCGCTGGCGCGCTACCTGGCGGGCGAGCGCCGCTGAGCCGATGGCGGCGGCACGATCAACGGCTTCGATCTAGCGCGAAGGGCGTTTACCCGACCGCTTGTCACGAGACGAATGGGTGGAAATGGCCGCTGTTCATGATTGGCTTACGGCTCGGCCACGTCCGCTACATGGCGATGCCCATGCCCGTCATGTCCAGAAGGCCTACCCGTTTCAAAGAGGTGGACATGTTGCGGATCGCCATGTCCGCGCCGCGGTCGTGGCTGGGATTGCTAGGCATCGTGCTGCTACGCCTGCCTGCGATACTGGCGATGACGTACCTGCTCGTCAGATGACAGTTATTCGTCCACGCAGCGACCAATCTGCGATGATCGTACCATGTTGCGCCATTGGGCGCGGCAGCGAAGGGCCGCGCTTCTCGGCGCGGCCGGTCGTGGTCAGCGCTTGAGGCGCGCCTTGCGGGCGGCGTAGCGCGCGTCGCGCGCCGCCTTCATCTCGGCCTCGGTCGGCACCTTGCGCATCTTCTGCTTGGCTTCCTCGGCCAGCCGCGCTTCCTCCGCGGCGGCCTCACGCGCGGCCTTCTTTTCGGCGATCGCCTGCTCGCGCGCGGCCTTCTTTTCCGCGCTCAACCGCGCCTGTTCGGCGGCGCGCTCTTCGGCGATCTTGCGCTGCTCGGCGAGCACCGCCTCGTCGACCGGCGGCTTGGCGCGCAGCTTCGCGATCGCGGCCTGTTTGGCCTTGGCGGCGAGCGCGGCGCGCTCCTGAAAACTCTGTTCCTTGAACGCAGCCATGAAGGTCGTTGAATTCCCAATTGTTGGTGAACGTGCCGGCACGCGGATCGCGCGCCTGGGCAGCTCTCATATAGCGCGCTGCTGCCATTTTACCAAAACATTGCGAGCCACGGTCGCCAAGGCGCGCGCATCGGCGTAACGCGCGTCCTTTGCGCCACACCTACGAGCATCCATCATGGTTCCCAGAGAATTGATCGGCACCGCGCGCGTGCCCGGCGGCGAGGACCTGCGGCTGTTCCGCCGCGGGGCTGACTTCATGATCGTGCTCGATCGCAACGAGTTGATGAACAGCCGCATGAGCGGGTCGGAGGAAGCGCTCGCCACCATGACGATCGAGCGGCTGGGCACGCGACCCGCGCCGCGGCTGCTGATCGGCGGCTACGGCATGGGGTTCACGCTGCGCGCTGCACTGGCCGCGCTGCCGGGCAACGCGCGTGTGACGGTGGCCGAATTGGTGCCCGAGATTATTGCTTGGGCGCAGGGACCGATGGCGTCGCTGACCGCCGGCTGCCTCGACGATCCGCGAGTCGGCGTGGCGCAGATCGACGTGGCCGACATGATCGCGGAAGGGCCGGGTGAGTATGACGCGATCCTGCTCGACGTCGACAATGGCCCCGACGGGCTGGTGCGCGCGGCGAACAACCGGCTCTACGCGATGCGCGGGCTCCATCTGGCACGCGAGGCGCTACGGCCCGGCGGGGTGCTGGCGGTCTGGTCGGCCGCGCCCGACGCAGCCTTCGCGCGGCGACTGTCGTCGGCGGGCTTCGCGGTGGAGGAGCGTACGGTGCGAGCGCGCAGCAATGGCAAAGGCGCGATCCACACGATCTGGTTCGCCACCGTCCGCGCCGACGCGGTCGGGTAGGCTCAGGCAAGCGTCGCGCGCGCGTCCATGCCGGTGCAGCCGTCGGGATCGGTGGTCCACAATGCCACCGGTGAGCCGTCCGCAAGGTTGAGCCGCAGCGCCCGATCGGCGAACATCGGGCGCACGCCGCGATAGGCGAAGTGGGTGAGGGTGCTGCCCGGCCGCTCACGCAGCAGATGGTCAACCAGCAGCATCGCCTGCAATGGGCCGTGCACCACCAGATCGGGATAGCCCTCGACCCATTGCGCGTAAGGGCGATCATAATGGATGCGATGCGCGTTGAAGGTCAGCGCCGAGAAGCGGAACAGTGCCGTCACGTCGGGCACAATTTCGCGGCTCACGGCGGGCTCGCGCAGATCGGGGTGGGCGGCGGCGGGTGCGCTGACGTTGCTGGGTCGGAAAACAAGGTCCTGTTCCTCCGTCACCGCGAGCATTCCCGCGGCGTGAACCTCGTGGCGCACCGTCACGAAGTTGAGCGCGCCCGAGCGACCAAGCTTCTCGCGCACGTCGGTGACGATGCTGTGGCGGGTGGCCGCGGCGCCGATCGGAAGCGGAGCGTGGAACGTTACGCGCCCGCCCGCCCACATCCGCCGCGGCGCATCAATCGGCGGTAGGAACGCGCCGCGTACCGGGTGACCGTCCGCCGCCAGCCTGGATTGCGCGTCATTCGGTAGAAAATAGAGCCAGTGGGCGAGCGGCGGCAGCGAATCGTGCGGCCAGTGCGCGGCGTCGTGGTCGAACAGCGCAGCGAGGCGCTGCAGCGGTCCCGCGACCAGCGTGTCGGTGCGTCGCTCCTCGACTGGGGCCCAGCCCTGCGTCATCGCCGTCTCCTCACGCCGGATCGGTCTCGATCACCTCCACGCCCGCGTCGCGGCACGCGGCGGCGAGCGCGGGGTCTATCCGGTCGGTCACCAGATAGTCGATCGCATCGACGCCCGCGATCCGTACCGGCGCCGCGCGGCCGATCTTGCTAGCGTCCGCGACCAGGATCACCTTGCGCGCGTGCGCGATGATCGTCTGCGACACGCGCACTTCCTCGACATCGAAGTCGAGCAAGGTGCCGTCGGCGTCGATCGCCGAGGCGCCGATCACCGCGTAATCGACGCGAAAGCCGCGGATGAAGTCCATCGCCAGCGCCCCCACGATCGCGCGGTCGCTCGCGCGCACGCGCCCGCCCGCCACGATCACCGCCACCCCGTCACGGGCTGCCAGGATGTCCACCACGTTCAGGTTGTTGGTGATGATCAGCAGCTCGCGGTGCGTCACCAGCGCGCGTGCCACCGCCTCGGTGGTGGTGCCGACATTGACGAACAGGCTGGCGCCATCGGGTACGAGCTTCGCCGCGGCGGCACCGATCGCCGCCTTGGCGTCTGCCGCGACCGCGGCACGAGTCTCATGGTCGAGGTTGCCGACACCCGATGTCACCACCGCACCGCCATGGACGCGCGACAGCATCGCCCGCGCGGCGAGATCGTTCAAATCCTTGCGGATCGTCTGCGGCGTGACGCCGAGCTGTGCTGCCAGCGCCTCGACCGCGACGCTGCCGGTCTGCCGCGCGAGCTCGAGGATGCGGCGGTGGCGATCGGCGACGAGGTCGAAGGCAGGCTGGTTCATTTGTTCGCGAGATAGGCTGCCAACTGCGCTTCCGTTCCTTCGGGTACGTGAAGGCCCATCTTGCTGCGTCGGTAGAGCACGTCCTCCGCGGTCTTCGCCCATTCCTGCGCCACGAGGTAATCGACCTCGGCGGTGAACAAGCCGCCGCCGAGATCCTCGCCCAGTCCGCCATCGAGGATGCGGTGGACGCGCGTGCCGTACGCGCGCGCCAGCCGCCGCAGCAGATCGGGTGCGACCTCGGGATGATCCTGCGTCAGATGCGCGAGAAAGCGTTCGAAATCGTCCATGTCGCCGCCGGGCAGATCGGCCCCCGCGGTCCACGCCCCGCGCGCCTGCGGGAAGAACGGCGCCAGCTCCGCCATCGCGTGCTCGGCAAGCTTGCGGTATGTGGTGATCTTGCCGCCGAAGATGCTCAGCATCGGCGCGCGACCGTCACCGCCGTCGAGGTCGAGCACATAGTCGCGCGTCACCGCCGAAGCACTGCCGGCCTGATCGTCGTAGAGCGGACGGATGCCGGCGTAGCTCCACGCGATGTCGTCGCGGGTCAGCTGCCGCGTGAAATAACGGTTGGCGGTTTCCAGCAGATAGTCGGTCTCGCCCGCGCTGATCTGCGCCTTGGCGGGTGCGCCTTCCCACGGCTCGTCGGTGGTGCCGACCAGCGTGTACTTGCCCTCGTACGGAATCGCGAACACGATGCGGCGATCGGGATTCTGCAGCATGAAGGCGTGGTCGCCTTCGTAGAGCTTCGGCACGACAAGGTGGCTGCCCTTGACCAGCCGCACGCCGCGCTCGCTGCGGTTCGCACCCGTCCGCCCGATCACGTCGGCGACCCACGGACCCGCGGCGTTGACCAGCGCGCGGGCGTGGATCGTCTCGCGACCCACAGCGCTCTCGATCGTCGCCACCCACGTGTCGCCATCGCGGCGCGCGTCGAGGAGCCGGGTGCGCGTGCGGATGTCGGCGCCTCGCTCGGCGGCGTCGCGCGCGTTCAGCACCACCATGCGGCTGTCCTCGACCCAGCAGTCCGAATAAACGAACGCCTTGCCGTCGGCGTCCTTCAGCCCGTTGCCGTAGACCGTCTCGCCGAGCGCGATCGTCTCGGTGCCCGGCAGTTCCTCGCGCCCGCCGAGGTGATCGTAGAGGAACAGCCCCAGCCGCACCATCCAGGCCGGGCGTGGCGACTGGGTCTGCGGCAGCACGAAACGCAGCGGCCAGATGATGTGCGGCGCCATCCGCCACAGCCGCTCGCGCTCGGTCAACGCCTCGCGCACCAGCCGGAACTCGCCATATTCGAGATAGCGCAGGCCGCCGTGGATCAGCTTGGTCGAGGCCGACGAGGTGTGGCTGGCGAGATCGTCCTGCTCGACCAGCAGCACCGACAGACCGCGTCCAGCCGCATCGCGTGCGATCCCCGCGCCGTTGATGCCGCCGCCAACGATCAGCAGATCATTGATAGGGGAAAGTTCGTTCATCATGCGCCGCTTTCGTTTACGCTTTCGTATATAGCACGAACGCGCCAAAACGAAAGTGTTGACGTCGGGGTAGAAAGCGGGCGAGTGCTGACGCAAGGGCGCGAGGAGAGGACGAACAGTGGCGAAAACGCACATTCTGGCGATCGATCAGGGCACGACCTCGACGCGCAGCATCGTGTTCGACGCAGCCGCGAAACGCATCGCGAGCGCGCAGACCGAGTTCGCGCAGCATTATCCCGCGCCCGGCTGGGTCGAGCATGATCCCGAGGACATCTGGCGCGACGTGCTGTCGACCGCGCGCGCGGCGATCGCGGAGAGCGGCGTGGGCGCGGACGGCATCGCCGGCATCGGGATCACCAACCAGCGCGAGACGACGCTCGTCTGGGACCGCGCGACCGGCGCCCCGATCCACAACGCGATCGTGTGGCAGGACCGCCGCACTGCGGATACCTGCGCGCGATTGAAGGAGGGCGCCGAGGACCAGGTGCGCGCGCGAACCGGATTGCTGCTCGACCCCTATTTTTCGGGCACCAAGCTCGCCTGGATCCTCGATCACGTCGAGGGCGCGCGCGCACGCGCCGAGGCGGGAGAACTCGCCTTCGGAACGATCGATTCGTTTCTACTGTGGCGGCTGACCGGAGGCGCGGTGCACGCGACCGATGTCACCAACGCATCGCGCACCTTGTTGTGGAACATCCGCGATGGATGCTGGGACGAGGCGATGTGCCGGCTGCTGAACGTGCCGATGGCGATCCTGCCCGAGGTGCACGACAACGCGTACATCTACGGCCACACCGCCGAGGGCCTCTTCGATGCGTCGATCCCGATTGCGGGCATCGCGGGCGACCAGCAGGCGGCATTGTTCGGGCAGGCGTGTTTCACGCGCGGCATGGCCAAATCAACCTACGGCACCGGCTGCTTCATGCTGCTCAACACCGGGGAGGAGGCGATCGCGTCGGAGAACCGGCTGCTGACGACTCCGGCGTACCGGCTCGATGGCCGGACGACCTACGCGCTCGAAGGCTCGATCTTCGTCGCGGGCGCGGCGATCAAATGGCTGCGCGACGGTATCGGCGTCATCACGCACGCGAGCCAGACCAACGACATGGCGACTGAGGTACCCGACAGCCACGGCGTCTACATGGTGCCCGCCTTCGTCGGGCTCGGCGCGCCGCACTGGGAGCCCGACGCCCGCGCCGCGATCTTCGGGCTGACGCTCGGCGCAACGCAGGCACATCTCGCACGCGCCGCGCTGGAGGCAGTCGGGTACCAGACGATGGACCTGGTCGAGGCGATGGTCGCCGACGGCAGCGCGCGACCCGCGACGATGCGCGTCGACGGCGGCATGGCGGCGAACGACTGGCTGTGCGCCTTCCTGGCCGACCTGCTCGAAGTGCCGGTCGAACGCCCGGACGATCTCGAGACAACCGCGCGCGGCGCGGCATTCCATGCCGGGCTGGCGACCGGCGTGTGGTCCGGGCTGGACGAACTCGAACGCCTGTGGTCGCGCGAACATTGTTTCGAGCCGACGATGAAGGCAGAAGCGCGCGCACCGCTGATCGCCGGCTGGCGCGACGCGCTCAGGCGGACCTTGGCGTAGCGGTACCGCACCATGCCGGAACGAGTGCCCGCTTCCGCCCAATGCCGGATGCTCGGGTTGCTACACACGGCTTTCGAGAGCGGTCATTCGTTCAGCGCGACTGACGTGCTCCCCTGAAACTCCGCCAGTTTGAGCTAGAGTCCGCCTTCGTGAGGAGACGGACGTGAAGAAGACCAGGTTCAGCGAGGAGCAGATCATCGCGGTGCTGCGCGAGCAGGAAGGCGGGATGAAGACCGCCGATGTGTGTCGCAAGCACGGGATCAGCAGCGCGACGCTGTACGCGTGGAAGGCCAAGTATGGCGGCATGGACGTGTCGCAGGCGCGCAAGCTGAAGGTGCTCGAGGAGGAGAACGGCCGGCTCAAACGGCTGCTGGCGGACGCCATGCTCGACAACGCTGTGCTGAAGGAAGTCGCGGCAAAAAACTGGTGAGGCCCGCCGCTCAGCGGAAGGCTGTCGAGCATGCGCAGCAGCTGTTCGGCATCAGCGAGCGTCGGGCGTGTACGATCTTCGGCGTGGACAGGACGTCGGTGCGCTACGCGCCCCGGCGTAGTGATGATGGCGACCTGCGGTCGCGGTTACGGGAGATCGCGGCTGAGCGCCGTCGGTTTGGCTACCGTCGGCTTGGCATCATGCTGGCTCGCGAGGGTCTGGTCATGAACCACAAGAAGCTGCTGCGGCTGTACCGCGAGGAGAACCTGCGGGTCAGGCGCAGGCGTGGCCGCAAGCGAGCCATGGGCACGCGAGCGCCGATGACGCTGCCGCAGGGACCGAACCAGCGCTGGAGCCTCGACTTCGTCAGCGACACGCTGATCAGCGGCCGGCGCATCCGCATCCTTGCGGTAGTCGACGACTTTACGCGCGAGTGCCTCGCGCTGGTGGCCGACACCTCGCTATCAGGCGCGCGTGTCGCTCGTGAGCTCGACGCCATCATCGCCGTCAGAGGCGTGCCGCCGCTGATGATCGTCAGCGACAACGTCCTATGTCAGGAAGCAGCGGCGGGTTTTGGCCAGCAGATATCCATGCGCCGACAACCGTCGGCGCGGCATGCAATCTGAGCCAGATGGCTCCCACCGTCAACGGGATCGCTCCCTGCCATAGCAAACACAGGATCCAGCAGCGCCGAGGCGGCCGTGGTCCTCACCATCCTTAAAACGAGATACGCACCCAGGTGGAAGGCCCGAACATTATCTACAGGGTCGCTCGACGAGCGCCCTCACGGCACTTGCAGAGAGGGGTCCTTCCACCTGGCATCCGACCGTTCGAGGAACGGCCGGTACTCTGTCCCCGTCTTGATGACGGCGTGAGCCACGCGCGCCATCTTGGCGGTGAGCGCCGTCATCGCCTTGCGGCGACGGTCGGCATCGTCCGCGTGCCCGGCGACATATCGTCCGAGCTTGTCGCGGAAGCTGTTGTCGCGCTGACGCGCGGCGACCTGGGCAGCCATCCAGAAGGTCCGGCGCAGGCGCGCATTGCCGTACTTGGACAGCTTCGTGCGGCCACGGAACGTGCCTGACTGACACGTTGCGAGATCGAGACCGCAGAACTTCAGGAACTGACGATGATGGTTGAAGCGCCGCAGATCACCGGCCTCGGCCAGGATGGTCAGCGCGTTGATCGGACCGATGCCCGGAATGTTGCGCAGCAGCTGGTAGTCGACGTCATCGGCGAGCCGCGCATGGGCCAGCCGCTCGATCTCGTCTCGCTGGTGGATGAGGCTGCGGCCCTGCGCGATGACCATGCGGAACATGGTGATGGCGGCTGAGTTCTCCGGCACCGGCAGTGCCGTCGAGGCGGACGCCGTCTCGTAGATGTCGTTGATGAGGCGTGCCTTGGAGACCTTGCGGCCGATGAGCGGCCATGCCGCGGCCGAGAACGCCTCGCGGTCCAGCGCCGTGATGGTGGCCGGCGTCGGAAACCGCTCGATGAGCGCCAGGAACCAGTCGGACCGGCTGTTGCCTGCGAAGCGGGCGATCTCGGGGAAGTACAGCGGCAGGTAGTGGGTCAGGATCCGATGCCAGGTCTGCGTCTTCATCCTTGAGATCGTCTCGTGAGTCTTCGAGAGCTCCTGCAGGTCGTTGATTCCGGCCACCAGCGGGTCGACGTAGCGCTGCGTCGCACCGATCCGCAGCATGTGCAGGATGACCTGCGCGTCCTTGGAGTCGTTCTTGTCCCAGCCGTTGTGCAGCGCCTCGCGCGTTCTGGCGAGCGCGACCGACGAGATGAGGCGCAGCTCGAACCCTGCCGTCAGCAGCCGGTGCGCCAGCGTACGATGGTAATTACCCGTCGCCTCGAACCCGACGATGATAGGGCGCCCGATGGCAGCGAGTTGCTCGGCAAAGCCGTCATAGTCCTGCCTGGTCGCCATGACGGTCATCCGCCGGCGCCGGCCGCCTTCCGGTCGCTCGATGAGAACCTCCTGTCGGCTCTTGGACATGTCGATGGCTACCAGCACGGCGCCGGCAGGCGTAGAGGTGAGCTTGGTCATGGTCGGTCGGCCTCCAAAGTGTTGTCTCGACAACCTCACTTTAGATACCTGCTGACCGGCCATGGCTTGCCCTGATGAAGTCTGCGGCCGCTACGCGGCCTTGTCTTCATCAGGGCCATAGCGGCTCCCGAACCAGCGCTTCCCAATGTGCTATGGCACCGAACTGACCAGTCATGCCGTGCTCGCCTGGTGTCAGGACACCGGCGTCGAGTGGCATTACATTGCGCCCGGCAAGCCGCAGCAGAACGGCTTTGTGGAATCGTTCAATGGTCGCTTACGCGACGAATGTCTGAACGAGCACCTGTTCCCCTCGCTGCCTGCGGCGAGACGGATCATCGAGGCATGGCGGACGGACTACAACACCGTGCGTCCGCACAGCAGCCTCGGCGGCATGGCACCCGCCGAGTTTACCGACCGCCCGCGCCACGGGCACGAGGACACCGAAGCTAACTTATTAGCGGCCTGAAAATGGGGAGCACGTCACGGTCATCTCGGCATAGGCTCCAATAACTGTCGCGATGTTCCTCGCGTCGCCAGCGGCGTCGCTCGGCACTACGTTCGGGCGCAGGATCGACCATGCCGAGCCACCCGCATCCGCACGGGGTCGCAATTCATCCTATCGGTTTGAGTAATAGTTCGAGGCGATCGGGCACAGATCGGCCCCGTGGTCCGGCTTGTAAGCGGCGTACATGAGATAGATGGTGTCGTTTGCGTTCCCCGATGTGGCTTGAGTCCGATTGTAACGTTGGTATGGCGGCGCTTTCGCACCCCGACTGAGCGAGCATCCTCATCTATATGGGGCAAGCCAAGCCCCGCCGGATCAGCGATGCCAGTGCGCCCGCTTCGTGGTCTTGCCGATGCCGGGGTTCATGCAGTTGCACGGGTCAAGTGCGCGGTAATGGTCAGTCAGCGCCGGCTTCGCGTGATAAAGGTGGCCGACATTATGCTCAGCGGGATATTCCGCGCCGCGCGCGTCGAGCAGCGCCCACATTGCCTCCTCGACCGCGATGGGGTCATGGCCCTTGGCAATGACGTAATCCTGATGCAGCACATGGCAGAAGAAGTGGCCGTAATAGAGCTTGTGCAGGATGTGCCCCTCGATCGCGGGGGGCAGCGTCTCGAACCAGTCGCGGTCGTTGCGGCGCAGAGCGATGTCGAGCGCGACGATGTCCTCCACCGTATCGGGATGCACCTCGCGATAGCGGATCGCCGCGCCCGCCGCCGCGAAACGGTGCAGGAACGCCTTGGCGCCCTCGTCGGGCGTGCATTCGAACGCATCGCCGGTCACGCTGGGGAACTTGCCGTTCAGATAGGCGCGCGTCTCCGCGATGCCGTCACCCGAGGTGCGCAGCATCAGATGATGTTCGAACCGGTCGCGATAGTCGACCATCCGCCTGGGCAGGTGGCTGGGAAACAGGCGAGAGCCCGCCTGCATGACCCGGTCGCTGAGGTGACGGGGCAGGATCTTCAGCTTCGCGGCCAGCGCGTCGACCCGTGCCTTCATCGCGAACATCGCGGGCAGCCGGTCGGTGCCCAGATGGCGGATCGCGAGGAAGGTGTCCTTGCCATAGACCGCCGCGATATCGAACGCATCGCGGTGCATATACTCGGCCGAAACGGGCAGGGTGGTGAACCCGCCGAGCATGTCACGGCGCAGGTCCTCCAGCTCGGCCGGATCATTGGTGCCGATATAGAAGACGGCGCTGTCTGCATCGCGCGCGAAGGTGTCGAGCCGTGCGGCGAGCAGCATCACCTTGCCCGCGCTGCCCGACGCCTCGAACAGTCGGCCGGGATCGGCATTGAACCGCGCCGGCGTGGCGGCATCGATCTGGCGCACATGATCGGCATAGCGATGGTCGGAGGCGGCGCGCGCCGGATCATGCGCGATGTCTGTGGGGGTGAAGGCTCCGCGCTCCACCCGGTCGAGGATCGTCTCGGGATCGCCGCCCAGCGCGATGCCGAGATGGTTGACCAGTTGCAGCCGTCCTGCCTCGTCCACCCGGGCGAACAGCGCCAATTCGGTATAGGCCGGCCCGCGCCGGATCAGCGCGCCGCCCGAATTGTTGCAGATGCCGCCGAACACCGATGCGCCGATGCACGACGATCCGATCACCGAATGCGGCTCCCGCCCGATCGGGGCCAGCGCGCGTTCCAGATCGTAGAGCGTCGTGCCTGGCAGGCACACCACCTGTCGCCCCTCGTCGATCAGATGCAGCCCGGTGACGCGCATCGTGTTGATGATGACGAGCGGGCGATCGTAATCGTCGCCGTCCGGGGTCGATCCGCCGGTCAGCCCGGTATTGGCCGCCTGCATGATGACCGCCGCGCCCGCCGCGATGCAGGCCTGCAACACCCGCCATTGCTCGACCAGCGTGGCGGGGCGGACCACCGCCGCGACGGGGCCGTTGCCGAAGCGCATGCCGGTGCGGAAACGCAGCGTGCGCGCCGGGTCGGTCAGCACCTCGGCCTCGCCGACGATCGCGGCGAGGGCGGCGACCAGCGCGGCGTTCAGGGAATCATCGCTCATGCCACCAGGGCTCCCCGGTCGAGGTCCGCGATCGATTTCGCTCCGGTCAGCGCCATGGCGACGCGCACCTCGGCGGCGAACAGATTCAGCAATTCGCTCACCCCGGCCTCTCCGGCCGCCGCCAGCGCATAGATGAAGGCGCGGCCGATCATCACCGTGTCCGCGCCCAGCGCCAGCATCCGCACCACGTCGAGCCCCGAGCGGATGCCGGAATCGGCCAGGATCTTGAGCGATCCCGAAACCGCATCGGCGATGGCGGGCAGCGCACGGGCGCTGGACAGCACGCCGTCGAGCTGGCGCCCGCCATGGTTGGACACCACGATCCCGTCCGCGCCGAACCGCACCGCGTCGCGGGCGTCGCCCTCGTCAAGGATGCCCTTGATGACCATCGATCCCTTCCAGAAGTCGCGGATCCATTCCAGATCGCGCCACGAGATGGATGGATCGAAATTAGCGCCCAGCCAGCCGATATAATCCTCCAGCGCGGTCGGATGGCCGCGATAGGCGGAGATATTGCCCAAATCGTGCGGCCGCCCGCGCAGTCCCACATTCCACGCCCAATGCGGATGGGTCATCGCCTGCGCCACGCGGCGCACCGGCGCGCCGGGCCCCGACATGCCCGAATGGCGGTCGCGATAGCGTGAGCCGGGCACCGGCATGTCGACGGTGAAGATCAGCGTCTGCACCCCCGCCGCCTGTGCGCGTTCGAGCGCGTCGCGCATGAAGCCGCGATCCTTCAGCACGTAAAGCTGGAACCAGATCGGCGCGGACGAAGCCGCCTGCACCTCGGCGATAGAACAGACCGAGACGGTGGAGAGTGTGAAGGGCACGCCCGCCTTGGCCGCCGCACGCGCCGCCTGTGTCTCGCCACGCCGGGCATACATGCCGGTCAATCCGACAGGGGCCAGCACCACCGGCATCGCCAGCTTGCGTCCGAACAGCTCGGTATCGAGATGCAGGTCGGCCACATCGCGCAGCACGCGCTGGCGCAGCGCGATGCCCGACAGATCCTCGACGTTGCGGCGCAGCGTGTGCTCGGCATTGGCCCCGCCGTCGATATAGTCGAACAGGAACCGGGGCAGGCGACGGCGCGCAGCCTCGCGGAAGTCGGTGGGGGCGGAGATGATCACGGGCGATGCTCCTGTAACCTGGTCATGGAAGAGTGAAGCGCCTCGGCGCGTGCCATCCGCGCGTGTTCCTCGTCGACGCTGCGGATCGTCGCCTCGATAAAGCCGATATGGTCGTCGGAGGCGTCGCGCGCGCTCTCGGCATCGCCGGCGAGGATCGCTTCCATCAGGCGGGAATGCTGTTCGGACAGATGCTCGCGGGTGCGCGGCACGGTATAGAGCTTGCCGAGGCTTTCGGAGATGCTGGCGCGCAGCAGGCCGAACATGCTCGACATCACCGAATGCAGCACCGCGTTGTGCGAGGCCTGCGCGATCGCGAGGTGGAAGGCGGCGTCGGCCTGTGCCTCCACCGCCGGATCGCCTTCGGCATGGCTGGCCTGCATCGCATCGAAGGCGTGGCGGATCAGGTCGCGATCCCCCGGCCGGGCGCGTAGCGCGGCGTGATAGGCGGCCTGTCGCTCCAGTCCCATCCGCGTTTCCAGCACGTCGCGGGCATAGCCGGGATCGCTCGCCAGCAGCGCGCCGAGTGGGGCGGCGATGGTCGATTGCGCCCATTGCCCGGCCGCAGGGGTGGCAATCACGCTGCCCCGTTTGCCGATCGTCAGGCGACCCTGCGCGCTCAGCCGCAGGATCGCCTCGCGCAAACTGCCCCGCGAGGTGCCCAGCCGCTCGGCCAGCTCCTTGCCGAGCGCGGCAATGTCGCGGGCGCTGCGGGCCACCGCCTCCTGCCGCCAGCCATAGGCCACCGCTTTCAGCAGTGCGATCAGGGTGGTCGGGCTGGCCAGCATCACGCGACGGTCGGTGGCTTCGTCGAACAGCGCCGGGTCTTCGGCCAGCGCGGCGGAAAAGAAAGCCTCCCCCGGCACGAACAGCACCACGAAGTCGACGCTGTCGTCGAACTGGCTGAAGTACCGCTTGTCGCCGAGCGCGCGGATCTGCTGGCGCAGCTGCAACGCATGGCGCTTCAGATGCTCACGGCGCGCCGCCTCGTCCTCGCTCTCCAGGGCGCTGAGGTACGCATCCAGTGGTGCCTTGGCATCGATGACAATGCGTCGCGCGCCGGGCAGCCGCACGATCACGTCCGGCCGCAGGCGCTGGGCGTCGGCCTGTGTGGTGCTGGTCTGCTCGCTGAAATCGCAGTGCTCCATCATGCCGGCCATCTCGATGACCCGGCGCAACTGCAGCTCACCCCAGCGACCGCGCCCCTGCGGCTGGCGCAGCGCCTTGACCAGCGATTGGGTCTCGCTCTGCAGGCGCGGCAGCTGATGCTCGCTGAGCTGTCGAAGCTGCTCGCGCAGCGCCTGATAGGCCCCTTCGCGCTGGCGCTCCATCGCCGCCACCCGCTCATCGAATTTGCCCAGGCTTTCCTTGACCGGCTGCAGTGCGGCCTCGATGGCCTTCTGGCGGGTGCCAAGGTCCTGCTGCGCACCCTGCTGAAATCGCTGCAGGGTCTCGTTGGCCAATTGCAGAAAAGCGGTGTTGTTCTGTTCCAGCGCTCGCGCCGACAGCGCACGGAAAGACTCGGCAAAGCGCTGCTCGGTGGCCTGCAACAGGCTCAGCTTTTCCTCCGCACTGCGCTGCGCTGCCAGCAATTCAGCCTGCAGCCGCGCCTGTTCCCGGCTCGCCAGACCCTGCGCCGCTCGCTGGTCTTCCAGTGCCTGCTCCAGGCCGGGCACCCGCTCGGCCGCAGCCTCGGCACGCAGCCGCAGCGTCTCCGCCTGCATCAGCGCCTGGCGGTGCTGTCGCGTCCGCCACAGCAGTACCGCCACCGCCATCAACAGCCCGCCGCTCACCAGCGCCCACGCCGGATGGGCCCACAGTGCCGTCATCCTGTCCTCCGTTGCCTGATCATGATCGGCGCGGTTGCAGCAGCTCCAGCTCAACACCCTGCCCCACCACCGCCGACACCCGTGCCGCCGGCACCTCCGGAGCAGCACAATTGGCGCACACCCTACCGCTCAATGCCGCCGGAAGGTAGCCGAGCTTGAACTCTCCCCAATAGGCCGCGACCGCGCCGGGCTGAAACGGATGATCGGGTTCGGGGACCAGCCGCACCGGGTCACCGGGCTGCAGAACCGGCAACAGCACCGCACCGGGATGCGAGGCCACCTGCTCCAGTGACGCCACCACCCGCACGGGGGGCTCGCCGGCAAGGCAGGCGCTCAGGGGAAGGGACAGCAGCGCCACGACAGCGAGGGCACGCAGGGACAAGGACATGAGAACGCTCCGCAAGCAAGGGAGCCTTCATCCTCCAACCGGCATGTCTCATTCGGTGAGACGCGCGTCCGCCTGCGCCGCCACGCCCGCGGCGTGTGCCGCCCGCACCGCCGCCCGCAGGGCCGGCGGGCCAAGTACTTCCACCTCTCCGGCATGGCGCAGCAGGTCCCGCAGCAGCTCATCGGGCTGGCTGTACGGCACCCACAACCGGTAGCCGCCATCGGCCTCCCAGGCACTGCGCTGCTGTGGGTGCCACTGTTCCGCTGCCACCCAACGGGCCGCGCGAGGGCTGAAGCGCAGCTCAGCCTCTGCCACCACCGCACCCGCGAAAATGCCATAGCCGGCCGCCAGCTCGGCGTCCAGGGCCTCGTCGGTGCATTCCTGTGCCGGCGCATCCTGCAACACGGCCTCGCGAATACGGTCCACCGAAAATGACCGCAGCCCCTGCCGCCAGTGACACCAGGCATCGAGGTACCAATTGTCCCGATACCGCGTGAGCCGCTGCGGCGACACCACCCGCGCCGTTTCGACATCACCCTGACTGCGGGCACAGTAGCGGATGGCCACCCGCTGCCGTCGCGCCAGTGCGGTGGCCAGCGTGGCGAATCCGGGGCCTGCTGGCCGGGCCGCCTGACTCAGCAGGCGCAGGCGGCGGCTCCAGTCCGGCAGGCCAGCCGCCGGATTGCCGAGCAACGCGCGGACCTTGTCGCGCAGGGGCGCCAGCGCCTCCCCGACCATGCCGGGACCTGCGCCTTCCAACAACTGTTCGAAGGTCAGCAGTGCGGTGAGTTCCTCGGCGGTGAACCACAAACCCGGGAGATCGAACTGCGAGGCTTCACCGTCGTAGTAGTAGCCGCGCCCCTTGGCATACCGCAACGGGGCGCCAAGCTCATCCCGGAGCTTTTCGACCAGCCGGTAGAGCGTCGCCCGGGAACACTCCAGGCGTGACTGCAGCTCCTCGCGCGGCACCGGCAGGCGGCGGTCGCGCAGGATGCCGTGAAGCTGCAGCACACGGTCGAAGAAATTCATCGCCCCGGCATTCTGCCGTATCCGCGCAGTGGCGACAGCGGCCCTCAGGCGCCGACGCGGGAGACCTCGAGCACGGTCAGCAGGTGTTCCTCATGCCCGCGCCACTGCCATGCCAGGGACTGCCCCACGCTCAACCCCAGCAGGGCCGCCCCCACGGGGGTGACGATGGACACCCGCTGACGGCCGGCATCGGCCTGCTCCGGCCACACCAGCTCGATCTCGCGCACCTTGCCGGTGGCATTGTCGCGGTAAGTGACCCGGGTCCCGATGTCGACCACGTCGGGCGGCAATACCGCTTCGGACAGGACGTCGGCGCGATCAATCTCGGTGAGCAGCCGGCGCGCCACTTCGGGGGCGGCCGCTTCGGCCCGCTGCGCCAGCAGCGCCAGGCGGTCGTAGTGCGCGGCGTTCAGGGTGATGGCAGGTAAATTCGTTGAGGGGTTCATGGTCTTGGCCTCCGGCCGGGATAGGGACCGACGGAACAGCGTGCCGCCGACGGCGACACGCGGGTGCAATGGAAGGGATCGGAATCGGTGGTGGCCCCGGCAACACACCCGCCAGGGCTGGCGGCGCCGGGGCCTAGACGCCTGCGACGAGGCGTCCTGCGTGATGCAGGGGGCGGACGAAGATGATGGACCGATTCATATCGACATGGTTGGCCGGCCGATGACAATTGTCAACGCACCGACAGCGAGGGCGAACGCCCCATGGCAGACTTCGGGCCGCCATCCACGGGAGGGCATGCAACCGCGCCCTCTCCCACCGACGAGTACCAGCACATGACGACAACAGACAAGCCCTGGAAATTCGAAACCCTCTCCGTGCATGCCGGCTACCGACCGGATCCGGTGACGCGCGCCGTCGCCGTGCCGATCTACCAGACGGTTGCCTACGCCTTTGACGACACCCAGCACGGGGCTGACCTGTTCGACCTCAAGGTGCCCGGCAATATCTACACCCGCATCATGAACCCCACCAATGACGTGCTTGAACAGCGCGTCACGGCGCTCGAAGGCGGCATCGGCGGTCTGGCCCTGGCCTCGGGTCAGGCCGCGGTGACCTACGCGATCCAGACCATCGCTCGTGCCGGCGACAACATCATCTCCACCAGCACCCTGTACGGTGGCACGTACAACCTGTTTGCCCACACCCTGCCGCAGTTCGGCATCGAGGTGCGTTTCGCCGACCCCAAGCACCCCGAACGCTTCGCCGAGCTGATCGATGCGAACACCAAGGCAGTGTTTGCGGAATCCATCGGCAACCCGCTGGGCAACATCACCGATATCGCAGCACTGGCCGAAGTGGCGCATGGTGCCGGCCTGCCGCTGATCATCGACAACACCGTGGCCACCCCCTACCTGCTGCGCCCGTTCGAGCACGGCGCCGACATTGTGGTGCACTCGCTCACCAAGTATCTGGGCGGGCACGGCACTTCGCTGGGCGGCATGATTGTCGACTCGGGCCGCTTCCCCTGGGCGGCGCACGCCGACCGCTTCCCGCAGCTGAACCAGCCGGACCCGAGCTACCACGGTGCCGTCTTCGCCGACCTGGGCGCGCCCGCCTTCGCACTCAAGGCACGCGTGCAGTGGTTGCGTGACACCGGCGCGGCGATCTCCCCGTTCAACGCCTTCCTCATCGCCCAGGGCATCGAGACGCTCTCGCTGCGCATGGAGCGGCACGTGGACAACGCCCTGGCGGTGGCCACGTGGCTCGAGGGGCGCGATGACGTCGCCTCGGTTCACTACTCGGGGCTGACCTCAAGCCCCT
>ERZ1023242.76-NODE-76-length-25961-cov-4.608237_pt1 | contig 25961 bp, 26 predicted proteins | sample MGYA00520875_ERZ1023242 | MGnify/ENA primary metagenome ERZ1023242 (study PRJEB32759, sample SAMN07749884) | skin metagenome | biome: transportation; feature: city; material: polyester macromolecule | host: Homo sapiens | place: Hong Kong:ISLAND line | collected... | reverse complement strand
CCAACCGCTACACCACCACAAGGGGCTTGACCCCATCGTGCGCCGCTGTCGGCACAAGATCCTGCATTCGAGGCTCATCGCATTTGAGGGTGTAGCAAGGGTCTGAAGCCGCCTGATTCGAGGAGGCTGCGGGCGATGTAGTTGGTGAGGTTGCGGAAGCCGAGGGCGGAGCCGCGCAGGTGTTCGAGCCGGCCGTTGATCGCCTCCGTCGGACCGTTGCTGGTGCCCAGTCGCTCGAAGAACGCCAGCACGTCGGCGGCGCGTTTGGTCAGTGTCCGGCCGAGCTTGCCCAGTTCCTCGAGGGTGTCGGGGACCTTCTTGCTCAGCGCCGCGATCACCTTCTCCATCTTGGCCTTAGCCTTTGCGCGGTCGAATTCTCGATACGCGGCGACCATGGCCTGGTAGATCTCCCAGGCCGCTTCGACCGCGGCGTGCTTCTCGTGGGCGAAGAGGACGCTGAGGTGTTCTTTTTGGCGGTCGGTCAGCAGGCTCATCCCGGTGTGGAGGGTGCGGCGCAGTTGCGTCCGGCAGAGTGGTGTACGAATCCCGCAGCACGTTGACTCCGGTTGGCGTGTCGACCGCGAAGTAGAAGCGGTCACCGCGGGAGGCTTTCGAGGAAACTCTCACATCCCACTCGAAAGGGACACCCGCGATGACCGCTCCCCACGATATCGACCCCCAGGCGTTTCTGTCCGATCTGCTCACCCAGGCCTCGCCGGACTTGATGCGTCAGATGCTCACCACCTTCATCAATGCCCTGCTGTCGGCCGAGGCTGACAGCGTGTGCGGCGCCGCCTACGGCGCCCGCTCGGATGAGCGCACCAACCGGCGTAACGGCTACCGGCACCGGGACCTGGACACCCGCGCCGGCACCATCGACGTCGCGATCCCGAAACTGCGCGAAGGCACCTACTTTCCCGACTGGCTCCTGGAGCGGCGCCGCCGCGCCGAGGCAGCGCTGACCACGGTGGTCGCCACCTGCTACCTGCTCGGCGTCTCCACCCGCCGGATGGACAAACTGGTGCAGACTCTCGGCATCACGGGCCTGTCGAAATCGCAGGTCTCAGAGATGAGTAAAGACCTGGATGCGCAGGTCGAAGCGTTCCGCACCCGGCCGCTCGATGCTGGGCCGTATCGGTTTGTCGCCGCCGACGCGCTCGTGCTCAAAGTGCGTGAACACGGCCGGGTCGTCAAGGTCGCCGCCATGGTCGCCACCGGCATCAACAACGACGGCTACCGCGAGATCCTCGGCCTGCAACTGGGCACCGCGGAGACCAGGGAGGGGTGGCTCGGGTTCTTCCGTGATCTGGCTGCCCGCGGCCTGTCGGGGGTGGAGCTGATCACCTCCGATGCCCATGCCGGGCTGGTCGAAGCGGCCGGGGCGGTGTTCGGGACGGCGCAGTGGCAGCGCTGCCGCACCCACTACGCGGCCAACCTGATGGCGGTGTGCCCGAAGTCGCAGTGGCCCGCGGTGAAAGCGCTGCTGCACAGCGTCTACACCCAGCCCGACGTCGAGGCGGTGATCGCCCAGTACGAGCACATGATCGACAGCCTGGCCACCCATCTGCCGGCCGCTGCCGAGCACCTCGAGGGCGCCCGCGATGAGGTGCTCACGTTCACGAAGTTCCCGAAGGAGGTGTGGAAGAAGATCTGGTCGAACAACCCGAACGAACGGCTCAACAAGGAGATCCGGAGACGCACCGACGTCGTCGGCATCTTCCCCAGCCGAGTCGCGGTGATTAGACTCCTCGGCGCGGTGCTGGCCGAGCAGCACGACGAATGGACCGAATCACGGCGCTACATGAGCCTGGAATTGCTGACCGCGACCGACACGATGCTCGCCGAAGCAGCCGCGAAAGCCGCGGCTGAACAAGCCGCCCTACAGGTCAGCGACACCATGACCGACGACCCCGGCCACGCGGCACTCGCCGCCTGACAACCCACCCGACCACGAGGAACCCGACAAAGCCTCGATACACCACTCAAAAGGACTTGACCATGGCTATGCCCGAGACCGACCTGCTGCGCATCGGCCGCTGGTGCCGTGAACGCGTGCCCGAGCACCTGTGGGATCAGGTGAGAGTAGAAGCCGAGATCGCCGACCGGCACGTCACGATCATCGAGACGCGGCCGCCGTGGGACGGGCAGGGCGACTGGACGCGGTTCCCGGTCGCGCGCCTGCGCTACACCGTCAAGACCGGCCAGTGGAGCATCTACTGGCGTGACCGGCACATGAAGTTCCACGAGTACACGAAGAGGCGCCCGACGAAGAACGTCCAGAGTCTGCTCGACTACATCGGCAGCCACCAGGATCCGATCTTCTGGGGCTGAGAGCTCCCACGGCCGTGTCGGTACTCACCGCTACGGTCGGGAGTATGAGCGAAGAGCAATGGGATGAAGCGGCCTTCCGCGCATCGATCCCGGCCGCGCGCGAGAAGGTTGAGTTTGCCGCAAGGTTCTGCGAGATCGGCCCCTCACAGCCCCGCTGGGATAGTCACCGTCCCGTCGTCGAGTTGATCTTCTATCTCTGCAAGCTCGACTACGACATCAAGGTGCTCCTGCTGCCTTCCTGACCGATTGAAGCGCCCTGGGTTTGTTGGAGACTCCTGACCTTGGAAACGAGGATGGAGTTATGCCGAAAGAGCAGACAGCGGGGAAGCCGACGACGCGTCGGTATTCGCCGGAGGAGAAGGCCGCGGCGGTCCGGATGGTGAGGACGCTGCGTGCCGAGCTGGGGACCGAGCATGGGACCGTCAATCGGGTCGCGACGCAGCTCGGGTACGGGGTCGAGTCCGTGCGGATGTGGGTCAAGCAAGCCGACATCGACGACGGCGTCACCTCTGGCGTGAGCAGCGCTGAGGCGCGGCGGGTGCGTGAACTGGAGCAGGAGGTCCGGGAGTTGCGGCGGGCCAACGAGGTCCTCAAGCGTGCTGCGTCTTTCTTCGGGGCGGAGCTCGACCGCCACTACCGGAAGTAGTCGCGTTCATCGACGCGAACAAGGATGACCTGGTCGACGGTCGCCGGCTCGGAGTCGAGCTCATCTGCAGGCTGCTGCAGGTGGCTCCGAGCAGCTACTACGCCGCCAAGACCCGCGCCCCCTCGGCTCGCGCGGTGCGGGACGAGGAGCTGATCCCGCAGCTGGTCGAGCTCTGGGAGACGAACTACCGCGTCTACGGGGTCAGAAAGCTCTGGAAGACCGCGCGTCGCGCCGGGATCGACATCGGCCGAGATCAGACGGGCCGGCTCATGCGCGCCGCAGGGATTAAGGGCGCGACCAGGTCGAAGCGGGTGAAGACGACCCGGCCAGATCCGACCGCGGCGCGGCACCCGGACCTCGTGAAGCGGGAGTTCACCGCGCCTGCCCCGAACCGGCTCTGGGTCACCGACCTGACGTTCGTGCCGACGTGGGCCGGCGTCGCGTACGTCTGCTTCATCGTCGACGCGTTCTCCCGGATGATCGTCGGGTGGCGGTGCGCGTCACACATGCGCACCGAGATGGTCCTCGACGCGATCGAGATGGCCCGCTGGTCCCGCGGCGCTCGCCACGAGGACCTGCGCTGTCACAGCGACGCGGGGTCTCAATTCACCTCCATTCGCTACGGCGAACGCCTCGCCGAGATCGGAGCGACACCGTCGATCGGGACCGTCGGGGACAGCTATGACAACGCCCTGGCCGAGACCGTGAACGGCTATTACAAGGCCGAGCACGTCCGCGGACCCGCACGGCCAGGTCCCTGGCGGACGGTCGAGGACCTCGAGCTCGCGACCCTCGGGTGGGTGTCCTGGCACAACACGCAACGCCTCCACGGCTACCTCGGCGACGTCCCACCCGCCGAGTTCGAGGACACGTTCTATGCTGTCGAAGCCGGCCGCGAACAGCTGGTCGGAATCAAATAGCGCGAGTCTCCATCAGACCCAGGGGGCTTCAGGGCCAACGCTCTGGTCACCGACGAGATCGATTTTGGATCGAGCCGCTCGGCCACTGAGGAAGTTCTGAATTCCCGGGGATATAAGTCGAGCCGAACGCCGAACCGTAGGGTCTGTCTCGATCAGTTTGTGCTAAGGAATATGTCAGGCACGGAAAGAGGCCCAGGCGCTCCCCTCGAGGGAGTACCTGGGCCTCATTCCATTTTCCCTCGTCAGATGCGGACTCTGACCCGTGGGAACGTGGTCGGGCTAGCGGGATTTGAACCCACGACCTCTTGACCCCCAGTCAAGCGCGCTACCAAGCTGCGCCATAGCCCGTGGCGAATCGCGGTCATCCGCGCTTCGGCACCCGATGAGCATACCCCACCGGCACCGCCGGGCGCGAATCGGAAGCGGGCCTGCCAGGTCGTCGTTGTCAGGGGCAAACCGCGCGACACCCCCGAAACGTGAACAAGGGGCCCACGTCCTCTTCACAGACGTGAACCCCTCATCCCTTGACCGAGGGCCACCCGACCGAGAGTCCCCCAGCGACCGCGGCCCCGGCGTACCGGTGGGCCTGGCGGTCTGCACGAACCCTCTCATGACTGAGGGTGCAGTCGTGCACGGGTGAAGCGTAACACGTCGAGCCGCTCCGATCCGCCGTTCCGGGCGGGTCGAAGAGGCGTGTCGGGGGGCTCACGGAGCCCCGTCGCAGGATCAGTACGTGAAGGTCCGGTCCCCCACGCGGAATTCGACATCCTTCAGGTCCGGGATGGCGTTGCGCGCCCGCTCCGCCGCCTCCCGCATCGTGTCCTCGAGGACCTGGGGATCGGCATCGAGCAAAGACTGGCCGTACTCGATGACCACCTTTCCGTCCTCCCGGAGCGCCTCGACGTCGACGATGTCCGAACCGGAGGGCAGGGATCGCGTCAGGTCCTCGACGACCTCGGCGGCGCGCTGGTCCGCCTCCTCGAGGGCGCCCTCGGCCTCCTGGCGCAGCTGCCCCAGGTCCACGCGGTCCGAGGCGTCCGCCTCCAGCTCGCTGATCCGGTCCTCGGCCTGGGCGAGCCGGTCCTCCGCGCTCTGCAGCGCGGCCCGGGTCGCGCCGTCGTCGACCGCGCAGCCGGATGCGGCCAGCGCGAGCGCGGCCAGGGTGGCCAGGGACAGGGCGGCGGGGCGACGTCGGATGAGGCTCATGCCCTCAGGCTACGAGGCGAAGGTGGACGAACGGTGGGAGCTTGCCGGGACGACGACGTCCCCCGGCGCGGGTGGCCGAGGGACGTCGTCGGGGCGAAGCCGGATCAGCGGCGGCGACCGCGCTTCTCGCGCACGCGCATCCCGATCTCGAGGGGCGTGCCCTCGAACCCGAAGGTCTCGCGCAGGCGGCGCACGATGAACCGGCGGTACCCGGGGTCCAGGAACCCGGTGGTGAACAGCACGAACTTGGGCGGCCGGCTCGAGACCTGGGTCGCGAACAGGATGCGGGGCTGCTTGCCGCCGCGCAGCGGGTGCGGGTGGGCCGCCACGAGCTCGCCGAGGAACGCGTTGAGCTTGCCCGTGGGGATGCGGGTGTCCCACGAGTCCAGGGCGAGGTCCAGCGCGGGGACGAGACGGTCCTTGTGCCAGCCGGTCTTCGCGGAGATGTTCACGCGCGGCGCCCACGCGACGTGCGCCAGGTCCCGCTCGATCTCCTTGGCCAGCTGGAGCCGCCGATCCTCATCCACCTGGTCCCACTTGTTGAACGCGATCACGAGGGCGCGACCGGAGTCCAGCACCATCTGGAGGATGCGCACGTCCTGCTCCGAGACCACCTGCGGCGCCTCGAGCAGCACCACGGCCACCTCGGCGCGGTCCAGGGCGGAGGCCGTGCGCAGCGACGCGTAGTAGTCGGCGCCGTGGGCCATGTGCTGCCGTCGACGGATGCCGGCGGTGTCCACGAAGCGCCACAGCCGTCCGCCGAGCTCCACGAGCTCGTCCACGGGGTCGCGCGTGGTGCCGGCCAGGTCGTCCACCACCACGCGGTCCGAGCCGGCCAGCTTGTTCAGCAGCGAGGACTTGCCCACGTTCGGCCGGCCCACGAGGGCGATCCGGCGCGGGCCGCCGCGCGGCACGAGACCGCCGTGGGCGGACTCCTCCGGCAGTGCCTCGAGGGCGGCGTCCAACAGGTCCGCGACGCCGCGGCCGTGCACCGCGGACACCGGGTACGGGTAGCCGAAGCCGAGCGACCACAGGGTGGCGGCGTCGGCCTCCTGGACCATGTCGTCCACCTTGTTGGCGGCCACGATCACCGGGCGGTCCTTGCGGCGCAGCATCGAGACCACGGCCTCGTCCGTGGCCGTCATGCCGACGGTGGCGTCCACCACGAACACGACGGCGTCCGCCACGTCCACGGCCAGCTCGGCCTGCTCGGCCACGCGACGGTGGATGCCCTTGGCGTCGTGCTCCCAGCCGCCGGTGTCCACCACGGTGAACTCGCGGCCGTTCCACTCGGCGTCGTAGGAGACGCGGTCGCGCGTCACGCCGGGCACGTCCTCCACCACGGCCTCACGGCGGCCGATGATGCGGTTGACGAGCGTGGACTTGCCGACGTTCGGCCGGCCCACGATGGCCAGCACGGGCGGCACGGGCGCGTCGACGTCCTCGTCGGGCCCGAGCTGCCACGCGTCGAGGAGGGCGGCGTCGTCCTCCTCGAGCTCGTAGTCCTCGAGGCCGGCGCGCAGCGACGCGGCGCGCGCCTCGGCCTCCTCCTCGGTCATGGCGGCGAGCCGCTCGGCCACCTGATCGTCGCCGGCGGGGACGAACTCGTCCTCACCGGAGCGGTGCTGGGGGTTCTCGGTCATCGTCGGCCTCCCTTCACGGCCGGAATGCCGGCCTGGTCCTCGACGGCGGCCAGGACGGCCGCCACGGTCTGCTCGAAGTCGAGCTCGGTGGAGTCCACGAGCGCCACCCCGTCGGCGGGGCGGTCGAACGTGGACACGGTGGCGTCGCGGGCGTCGCGCCCGGCCACCTGGCGGTGCAGCGTGCCGGCATCGACGCCGGTCTCCCCCGCCGCGGCCAGCTGGCCCGAGCGGCGGGCGGTGCGCACGGCCTCGGAGGCCGTGAGCAGCACGCGCGCGTGGGCGTCCGGGGCCACCACCGTGGTGATGTCACGGCCCTCGGCGACCATCCGGCCCGCGGCGGCGATCGCCGCCCGCTGGCGACGATGCAGCTCCTCGCGCACCGGGATGACCACGGCGACGGTGGAGACCGTGTCCGTGACCTCGGGGCCGCGGATCGCCTCGGTGACGTCCGTGCCGCCGACCCGCACGGCCTCGACGTCCGGGTCGGTGGACTGGTCCAGGTCCATGGCGACGGCGGCCGCCGCCACGGCCTCCGCATCGGCCAGGTCGACGCCCTCGTGCAGGCAGTGCCACGCCACGGCGCGGTACATGGCGCCGGTGTCCAGGTACGCGGCGCCGAGACGCCGGGCCACGGCCTTGGACACGGACGACTTGCCCGAGCCCGAGGGGCCGTCCACCGCCACCACGAGCGGCGCGGGTGCGACGTCGTCGCGGGTGTGCTCGGTCATCTCAGACCACCTTCCATCCGGCGGCGGTCAGCGCCGCCACGAGTTCGTCCCTGCGGCCGGGCAGCACGGAGATCTCCACCATGCCGACCCGGTGGCCCGAGGCGTGCTCGAGCCGCAGGTCCTCCACGTTCACGTCCGTGCGGCCGACCTCGTCGAGGAGGGCCGCGATCTGCCCGGGGGCGTCGTCCACGATCACCGTGACCACCGCGAACGCCTGCGGCGGCGCCCCGTGCTTGCCGGGCACCCGTGCCCGACCGGCGTTGCCCTCGGCGATCAGCTGCGCCATGTCCAGCCGCGCCCCGGGGGCGGAGGGGTCCTCCAGGGTGCGGATCAGCCGGTCCAGGTCCGCCCGCAGCCCGTGCAGCGCCGGCACGATCCGCCCGGCGTTGCCGGAGAGGATCTGCACCCACAGCTGCGGGTCCGACGCTGCGATCCGGGTGGTGTCCCGCAGCCCGTTGCCGGCCAGGGCGAGCGCCTGGTCCGGGGTGTCCTGCAGGCGGGAGGCCACGAGCGAGGCGGCGATCTGCGGCAGGTGCGAGATCAGCGCGACCGATTCGTCGTGGGCGCGGGCCGCCATCCGGTACGGGGTGGCCTGCAGCGTCCGCGCGAGCGCCCGACCGGCCGCGAGGGCGCCCGGGTGCGTCGTGTCCGTCGGGCACAGCACCCACGGCGCCTGCGTGAACAGGGTGCCGCGGGCCGCCACGGGACCGGACCGCTCGGAGCCGGCCATCGGGTGCGTCCCGAGGTACCGGTCGGCGTCCTGCGGGGCCAGGCGGGCCTCGTCGACGGCGGCGCGCACGCCCGCGGCGACCGCCTCCTTCACCGAGGCGATGTCCACCACCACGGCCGCGGGCCAGCGGCGCAGCGAGTCGACCACGACGTCGGCGGTCACGTCCGGCGGCGCGGCCACGACGACGAGTCCCGGGGCGACGTCGAGGTCGTCGCCCTCGGCGTCCAGGCGGGCGGGGCGTCCGGCGCGGATGTCCGCGGCCACGGCCAGGGCGGCGGGCGAGGGGTCGTGCAGGCGCACGTCCACACCGGCCGCGCTCAGCCCGATGCCGATCGAGGCGCCCAGCAGACCGGTCCCCCGGACGAGCACGGGCTGCGGGATCCCGGCCGGGCCGTCACCGAGCTTGGCGGCGGACTCGGCGGGCGCGCTCACAGGCCGACCAGGGCCTTGAGGTGGCCCAGCTCCTGCGCGTTGAGCGCGCGGACGGTGCCCTGCTTCTGGTCGCCCAGCAGGATGGGGCCCACCTTGACGCGGACGAGCCGCTCGACCGGGTGGCCGATCTCCTGGAACATGCGACGCACGATGCGGTTCTTGCCCGAGTGCAGCACGACCTCGACGAGCACGTGGCCCGGCGTCGAGTCGACGAGCTTGAACGAGTCGACCTGCGCCACGCCGTCCTCCAGCTCCACGCCCTCGCGCAGCCGGTTCGAGACGCCCTTGGCCAGCGGGCCGCGGGTCTGCACCACGTAGGTCTTGGGGACCTCGTAGCTGGGGTGGGTGAGGCGGTTGGCCAGCTCACCGTCGTTGGTGAGGATGAGCAGGCCCTCGGTCTCGTTGTCCAGACGGCCCACGTGGAACAGGTGCTCCTGCCCGGGCTTGAGGTAGGTGGCGATCGAGGGCCGGCCCTCCGGGTCCACCATCGTGGAGATCACGCCGCGGGGCTTGTTGAAGACGAAGTACTGCTTGGTCACGTCCGTCTGCACGGAGATGCCGTCCACCCGGATCACGGCCCGGGCCGGGTCCACGCGCACGCCGGGCTCGGTGACGACGACGCCGTCCACCTCCACACGGCCCTCCGCGATGAGGTCCTCGCTCACGCGCCGGGACGCCACACCCGCCGCGGCCAGCACCTTCTGCAGGCGCTCGCCCGACTCGTCGTGGATGCGGTCGAGGTGGGCGGCCTTGGCCCGGGCGGCGCCGGCGCCGCGGCCGCGGCGACCGCGGGTGCGCGGCACGGCGTCCTCGTCGAAGGGGGCCTCCTCACGGGGGGCGGCGGCGCCGCGGCGGGCACCGATCTGTCGCTGGAAGTCGCGCTCCTGGAACGGGCCGCCCCGTCGACCGACGGCGGGGGTGCGTCCGGAGCCTCGCGGCTTGCGGGAGTTCATGGGGAGGGCGTCCTTTCGGGTGCGCGTCAACGGCGCCGGTCGGGCCGGCGGCGGACGGGTCAGGGGGTGAGGGACGGCCCGGAGACGGACACGCCCGGCTCCATTCTCGCAGATCGGCGGCGTCGCGTCTCCCGGCCACCGCTCCCCCGGCCGCGAGCGCGCAGAGAACCGGCCCGGTCCCGCGACGGGACCGGGCCGGCGTCGTCGGCGCTCAGCGGACGGTCACGGCGCGCCGCCGCGGCAGATCAGCTCGCGGGCGAGCTGCCGGTAGGCCTTGGCGCCGTCGTGGTTCTCGGCGAACAGGGTGATGGGCGTGGCCGCCACCGTGGCGTCGGCGAACTTGATGGACCGCTTGATGACGGTCTCGAACACGCGGTCCCCGAAGCCGGCCACCAGCGAGCCCACGACCTCCTTGGAGTGCAGGGTCCGCTGGTCGAACATCGTGGCCAGCACGCCGTCGATCTCCAGGTCCGGGTTGAGCCGGTCCTGCACCTTCTCGATCGTCTCGACGAGCAGGGCGACCGCGCGCAGCGCGAAGAACTCGGCGGTCAGCGGGATGATCACGCCGTGCGAGGCGGTCAGCGCGTTGACGGTCAGCAGGCCCAGCGAGGGCTGGCAGTCGATGAGGACCACGTCGTAGTCGTCGCGGACCTGGCGCAGCGCGCGCTCGAGGACCTGCTCGCGGGCCACCTCGTTGACGAGCTGCACCTCGGCCGCGGACAGGTCGATGTTGGCCGGCAGCAGGTCCATGTTCTCGAAGTCCGTGGACAGGATCGCGTCCTTCGCGGTCACCGACCGCTCCATGAGCACGTTGTACACCGTGGTGTCGAGCTCGTGCGGGTTCGCGCCCAGGCCGGCCGAGAGGGCGCCCTGCGGGTCGAAGTCCACCATGAGCACCCTGCGGCCGTAGCCCGCGAGCGCGGCGCCCAGGTTGATGGTGGAGGTCGTCTTCCCGACGCCGCCCTTCTGGTTCACCATCGAGATGATCCGCGCCGGGCCGTGCGAGGTCAGGGGCGCGGGCTCGGGGAAGTCGTGCTTGGGCCGGCCGGTGGGCCCGAGCACGGGCTCGCCGTGGATGGTCATCACGGGGATCGGTTCTCTCGAGGTCACGGCGGCGCCGGCTCCTTCCACGGTGGTCTGCACGCCCGGCCGCGGGCCGCGGCGCGCCGCGGCCGCCGTCGTCGGCGTGTCCGGATCTTCCCCCACCCTAGTGCCTGGCGTTCCCGGGACGACGGCGGCGCCGGGGACGGGCCGGTGTCCAGGCTCGTCCCCGGCGTCGCCGGTGGTCGACGGTGCGGCGTGCCGCGCGGGCCCGCCGCCTCCGTCAGCGGGCGGGGTTCCGGTCGCCGTCGGCGGCCATGGTGAAGTTCAGGCTGGAGTCGGGGTGGCCCTCGTAGGCCTGCTCGGCGATCGTCGGGGACTGCTGCGGGTCGTGCGCGGCGCCGTCGTGGCCGACCACGGTCGCCTCGTCGAACTTCAGCTCGCCGCTGAGGACGCGCCGGGCGCGCTCGCCGTCGAGTTCGCCCACCCAGCGGCCGACGAGGAGCGTGGCCACGGCGTTGCCGGTGAAGTTGGTCAGGGCGCGGGCCTCGGACATGAACTTGTCGATGCCCACGATCACGCCCATGCCGCCGAGCAGCTCGGGTCGGTGCGCCTGCAGGCCGGCGGCGAGCGTGGCCATGCCCGCGCCGGTGACGCCGGCCGCGCCCTTCGAGGCGATGATCATGAAGACCAGCAGGCCGATCTGCTCGCCGAGGTTCATCTCCGCGCCCATCGCGTTGGAGACGAAGAGCGCGGCCATGGTCAGGTAGATGGCGGTGCCGTCCAGGTTGAAGGAGTAGCCGGTGGGCACGGTCACGCCCACGACGGACTTGTCCACGCCGGCGTGCTCCATCTTGGCGATCAGGCGGGGCAGGGCGGTCTCGGAGGAGCTGGTGGCGAAGATGAGCAGGTACTCCCGGCCCAGGTACTTCATGAGGGACAGGATGCTCAGGCCGGTCACGACCTTCAGGACGGTGCCGAGCACCACCACGATGAAGGCGATGCAGGTCAGGTAGAAGGCGCCCATGAGCAGCGCCATGGCGCCGATCGCGGACCAGCCCGTGGAGCCGACGACGGCGGCGATCGCACCGAAGGCGCCGATCGGGGCGACCCACATCACCATCATGAGGATGCGGAACACGACGCCCTGGATCAGCGTGAGACCACGCAGCAGCGGGGCGCCGGCCGGGCCCATCTGCTGCAGGGCGAAGCCCACGAGCAGGGCGATGAACAGGGTGGGCAGCACCGGCAGGGAGCCGGGGATGATGTCCAGCAGGAACTGGACGGTGCCGTCCGCCGCGGCCTGGGGCTTGTTCGGGTCGTAGGGCGTCAGCTTGAGGCCCTCGCCGGGGTGGATGAGGTTGCCGACGACGAGGCCGACGGCCAGCGCGAACGTGGACATCGTCATGAAGTAGGCCAGGGCGATGCCGCCCACGCGGCCGACGGTCGCGGCCTTGGCGATCGAGCCGACGCCGAGGGCGATCGTGCAGAAGATGACCGGGCCGATCATCATCTTGATGAGGGAGACGAAGCCGTCGCCCAGCGGCTTGAGGGACTTGCCGAACTCGGGGAAGAGCAGGCCGACGGCGGCGCCCAGCACCACCGAGGCGATCACGGCGATGTACAGCCAGTGGGTGCGGTCCTTCTTCGTCGCCGGGGCCGGCGGGGCCGAGGTCTCGGCCGGTGGGGTGTGCGCCATCGGGCGTTCCGTTCTGTGCGGTGGTGGGGCGCCGCCGAGCGGTCCGCAGCGGCGCGGGAGGGTTGTGACCACTCTCGCGGGCCGGGGTGGTGTCGGTCACGATTGCGGTCATAGTGGTCACGGCGGCCCGCGGGCTGCAGGATCGTGGGGGTGGACCGGCGCGTCGCCGGCCCGAGGGAGGAGAGGCATGCGCCACCCGTGGTCGATCGCCCGGCGGATCGCCGTGGTCCACGTGGCGCTCGTGGCGGCCATCGCCCTGTTCAGCGTGTGGAGCGCCTACCTCCAGGCCCGCGAGGTGGCCCTGCGCGTCGAGGAGCGCCACGTCCAGGGCGTCACCACCCTGGTGGCGCGCGACCCCGCGCTCGTCTCGGCCCTGCGGGTCGGCGACGCCCCCGCCCTGCAGGCCGGGATCGACGGCTGGATCGCCGAGGCGCAGGTCTCGTGGCTGACCGTGATGGATCCGGACGGGATGCGGTTGGCGAGCTGGCGCCCCGAGCAGGTCGGTGTCCGCTACCCGAAGCCGGTGGACGCCGTCGTCGCCGGGGACACCGTCGTGGAGCTCTCGAGCACCGGTGCGGCGGGCCGTTCGGTGCGCGCGCTCGCACCGGTCGTGGACCCGGAGGACGGCACCGTCCTGGGCGTGGTCACGACGGGCGTGCAGATCTCCGATGTCGCCATCATGGCCCAGGCCCAGATCCCCGGCATCCTGCTCGGCTCGGCCGCCGTGGCCGCCGTCGGCCTGCTCGTCGCCTGGCTCGTGGGCCGGTATCTGAACCGGGTGACGCTCGGACGCGGCCCCGAGCAGATCGCCGAGCAGTTCCTGCTGGCGGAGACGGCCATGGACTCGCTCGAGGCCGGCGTCGTGGTCCTCGCCCCGGACGGGCGGGTCCGCCTGCACAACGACGCCGCCGCGCGCCTGCTCGGCTGGGAGGGCGCGGGCGAGCCTCGACCGCCCACCGAGCTCTCCGCGGCCCTGCCGGGCGCGGTCGGCGGCGAGGCGAGCCTCGCCGTCGGCGGGCGGGTCCTCGTGGTGCAGCAGCGTGTCGTGCGGGCGCCCGGCCGTTCCGACCCCGGCGGGTCGGTCCCGCCGACGGCCCTCGCCGCGGCCGCCCGCGAGGGCGTGACCACCGCCCCGGCGGGATCGCGCGTGCTCGTCCTGCACGACCGCACCGACCTGCAGCGGCTCGGCGACGAGCTCACCGTGGCCCACACCCTGACCACGGCGCTGCGCGCGCAGACGCACGAGCACGCCAACCAGCTGCACACCGCCCTCGCCCTCGTGGAGTCGGGCCGGCTGGAGGCGGCCCGGGCCGTGCTGTCCCGTCGCGCCGCGGACGAGGAGGCCTCCGACGACGTCCTCGCCGCCCTGCTCGACGCGAAGGCCGCCCAGGCGCGTGAGCGGGGGGTGGCGCTGACCTGGTCCGCCGAGCTGACCGCGCCCGCCCCGCTGCGCCCGCTCGACCTGCTGACCGTGCTGGGCAACCTGGTGGACAACGCCCTCGACGCGGCCGCCGCACCGGACCTGTCCGCGGCAGACCGGTGGGTCGACGTCGAGGTGGTCTCGGACGCCGCGGGCCTGCTCGTGCAGGTGGCCGACGGCGGCCCCGGACCCTCCGACGCGGACCGCGGCCGACTCTTCGACCGGGGCTGGTCGACGAAGCCCGTCGGCGCCGCCGGACGCGGCATGGGGCTGTGGCTGACGCGGCGGATCGCGGAGGAGGCCGGCGGGGTCGCGGACGTCGCGACCGACTCGGGCACCGTGTTCACCGTCGAGGTGCCCCGCGACCCCCGACCCCAGGAGGAGACATGACCGCCCGCCCGTACCGGGTGCTCGTCGTCGAGGACGAGCAGCTGACGGCCGAGACCTACGTGGCGCACCTGGACCGGCTGCCGGGCTTCGAGGTGGCCGCGGTGGCCGGTTCCCTGCTGGCCGCGCGGCAGGTCGCCGCGGCGGGCCTGCACGCGGACGGGCGCTTCCCGTTCGACGTCGTGCTGCTGGACATGAACCTGCCGGACGGGCACGGCCTGGACTTCCTGCACCAACTGCGCGCGGCCGGCTTCCACGGCGGGGTGCTGGCGCTCACCGCGGCCACCGACCTGCCGGTGGTGCGCCGCGCCGTCGCGTACGGGGTGACGCAGTACCTCGTGAAGCCGTTCGGGTTCGACGAGTTCGCGGATCGGCTGGGCGGGTTCCGCGCCGCCTCGGCGATGCTGGCCGGCGACGGCGCCCTCGACGGCCAGGAGCAGGTGGACGCCGTCTTCCGCGTCTCCCGCGAGCGGCGCGCCGAGGCCCTGCCCAAGGGGCTGACCGAGGGCACCCTGCGCGAGGTGATGGACCTGCTGGGGGCGGACCCGGAGACCGCCCTGAGCGCGGCCGAGGTGGGCGAGCGCCTGGGCATCTCCCGCGTGACGGCCCGGCGCTACCTCGAGCACCTCGAGCGGATCCGCCGGGTGCGGCGCTCGGCCCGGCACGGCGGCCGCGGCCGGCCCGAGCAGGAGTACCGCTGGGCCGGCCGCACGTGAGCGGGGCTCAGCGGGCCGGGCGCAGCACCCCGGCCAGGGCCTCGAGCACGGCGGGGTCCTCGATGGTCGAGGGCACCGCGTACTCCTCGCCGTCGGCCATCTGCCGCATGGTCTTGCGCAGGATCTTGCCCGAGCGGGTCTTGGGCAGCGCGTCCACCACGACGACGTCGCGGAAGTCCGCCACCGGGCCCACCTCGCGGCGCACCGCCTGACGCAGCTCGTCCAGGAGCGCGGCCTCGGCCTCGGAGCCGGCCTCGGGCGTCTCGACGCCGGACTTGAGGACCACGTAGCCCGAGGGCCGCTGGCCCTTGAGCGGGTCCGCGACGCCGATCACGGCGCACTCGGCCACCGCCGGGTGGGAGGCCAGGGCGGCCTCGAGGACGCCCGTGGACAGCCGGTGCCCGGAGACGTTGATGACGTCGTCGGTGCGGCCGAGCACGAACACGTAGCCGTCCTCGTCCACGACGCCGGAGTCACCGGTCGCGTAATGGCCGGGGAACGCGCTGAGGTAGGAGTCGATGTAGCGCTGGTCGTCGCGCCACAGGGTGGGCAGGGTGCCCGGGGGCAGCGGCAGCCGCAGGGCGATGTTGCCCTCGGTCCCGGCGGGCACGGGCTCGCCCAGGCCGTCCAGGACCACGAGATCGACGCCCGGCGAGGGCACCGAGGACGAGCCGATCTTCACCGGCAGCTGCTCCAGGCCCACCGGGTTCGCCGCGATGGCCCAGCCGGTCTCGGTCTGCCACCAGTGGTCGATCACCGGCATGCCCAGCAGGCCCTCGATCCACCGCTGCGTCTCCGGGTCCAGGCGCTCGCCCGCGGCGAAGAAGTGCCGCAGGGAGGACAGGTCGTGGTCCTTGAGCAGCTCGCCCTCGGGGTCGGCGCGGCGGATCGCGCGCAGCGCCGTGGGGGCCGTGAAGAAGGAGCGCACGCCGTGGTCCTCGATGAGCCGCCAGAACGCGCCGGCGTCGGGCGTGCCCACGGGCTTGCCCTCGTACATGACCGTGGTGGCCCCGGCCAGCAGCGGGCCGTAGACGATGTAGGAGTGCCCCACGACCCAGCCCACGTCCGAGGCCGTGCACATCGCCTGCCCCGGGCCGACGTCGTAGATGTGCTCCATGGTCCAGCGCAGGGCGACGGCGTGGCCCCCGTTGTCCCGGACGACGCCCTTCGGCTTGCCCGTGGTGCCCGAGGTGTAGAGCACGTACAGCGGGTCGGTGGCCTGCACCGGGACGCAGTCGGCCGGCTCGGCGGCCGCGACGGCCTCGCCCCAGTCCTCCCAGCTCGCGCCCCCGCGCCCGTCGGCGTCCGCGAGCGCGGTCTCGAAGCCCTCGCGGTGGTGGACCAGCACCGTGCGCACGGGGTGCGCGGCGGTCTCGAGCGCCTCGGCCACGGCGGGCAGGTATTCGACCCGGCGCTTGGGCTCGATGCCGCCGGAGCAGGTGAGCACGACGTCGGGGGCGGCGTCGTCGATGCGGGAGGCGAGCTCGCGCGGGGCGAAGCCGCCGAAGACCACGGAGTGCACCGCGCCGAGCCGCGCGCACGCCAGCATCGCGATGTGGGCCTGCGGGATCATCGGCAGGTACACGAGGACGCGGTCGCCCTTGCCGACGCCGCGCGCGGCCAGGGCGCCGGCCAGGCGGGCCACCGCGTCCGTGAGCTCGGCGTACGTGTAGCGGGTGACCTCACCGGTCATCGCGGAGTCGTGGATCAGCGCGACGGCGTCCCCGCGGCCCGCCTCGACGTGCCGGTCCAGGCAGTTGAAGGCGGTGTTCAGCTCGCCGTCCGGGAACCAGCGGTACAGGGGCGCGGCGGAGTCGTCGAGGGCGCGCGTGGGCGCGACGGTCCAGTCGATGGCGCGCGCCGCGTCGAGCCAGAACCCCTCGGGGTCGCGGAGGGAGCGGGCGTGGGCGTCGGCGTACGCGCCGGAGGGGCGGTCTTCGGCGGGGGCATCGTGGGTCGCCATGCGCCCAGGGTAGTGCCGTGGATCACAGGGGGCAAGGGATCTGTATACATTTCGTGCCCCGTCAGTGAGGCGTGGCGGCACGCGCGAGACCCGCGCCGGGGACGCACCACCCAGCCCCCGCACGCCGGACGACGCTCCCCGTGGACGGCGTCGCCCGGCACGCGCATCGGACACACCCCCTGCCCTCGGCGGGACTGTTGTGTATACACTGGCGGCATGCGAGCGAGTGAGCGGGCGTACCAGGCCCTGAGGGCGGAGATCCTCGACTGGTCCCTCCCTCCGGGCGCGGGCCTGGGCGAGGTGGAGCAGGCCGAGCGCCTGGGCATCTCGCGCACCCCTCTGCGCGAGGCGCTCTCCCGCCTGGTGGCCGACGGCCTGGCCGAGCAGGCACCGGGCCGGGGCATCGTCGTCGCCGACCTGTCCCTCGAGCAGGCGGACCAGCTGTTCGACCTGCGCATCGCCCTCGAGTCCCTCCTGGCGCGCCGGGCCGCGCAGCGGGCCACCCCGGAGGCGGCCGAGCGGTTCACGGTCCTCGCGGGCCGTTTCCAGGAGGCCGAGGCGGCCCTGCGCGGCGGGACCGACCCGGCGGACTACTACGCGATGACGGCCGAGCTGGACAGCCGGCTGGACGAGGCCGCCGCGAACCCCTACCTCGTCTCCACCCTGCGCACCCTGCGCCTGCACCTGGCGCGCCTGCGCCGACTGGCCGCGGACGACCCGGCCCGCCTCGCGGCCTCCGCCGCGGAGCACGCGGACATCGCCGACGCCGTCGGCTCGGGCGCCGCAGACCTCGCGGAGGCGACCACGCGGGTCCACCTGCACCACGCCTTCCACCATCTGACCCGGCGCGGCCGCGCCGAGGAGACCCCGACCCTGCTGACCCCCACCGAAGGAGACCGACCATGAAGAACCATCACGTGCGCGTCCACCGCTCCGAGGAGAACCTCGAGCGCAAGGACCAGCTGGCCTGGAAGCTGGCCGAGGTGGCCGTCGACGACGTCGAGGTGCTGCCCGAGGTCGAGGAGATGATCATCAACCGGATCATCGACAACGCCTCCGTCGCCGTCGCCTCGCTGAAGCGCGGCCCGATCGTCGCCGCCCGCGCCCAGGCCCTGTCCCACCCGGTCTCCACCGGCGGTGCGGGCGCCTCCGTGTTCGGTGTGGAGCAGAAGGTCTCCCCCGAGTGGGCCGCGTGGGCCAACGGCGTGGCCGTCCGCGAGCTGGACTACCACGACACGTTCCTGGCCGCCGAGTACTCCCACCCGGGCGACAACATCCCGCCGATCCTCGCCGTCGCCCAGCACGCCGGCCGCTCCGGCAAGGACCTGATCCGCGGCATCGCCACCGACGAGGCGACCTACAAGACGCTGGTCGAGGTGGTCGAGAAGCAGCCTTTCGCCATCTGGCAGCGCGGGCAGGACCTGACCATCATCGACCGCCATGGCGTGCCGATCGTGCCGTTTGCAACGACGCGCTACACCGAATTGCCGCTGGTCGTTGGCGCCGGGGCGGATACCGCCGCGGCCGACCTTCTGGACGAGATCGAACTGGTGCCGGAATTGAAGCCGCGTATCCGCGCCTATGTCCGCATCGGCGAGCGGCGCTGGGACCTTCGGCTCGACAATGGCGTCACCGTGCGCCTGCCGGAAGACCATCCCGTTGAGGCGGCCGCCGAAGTGGTGCGCATGGACCGCAGCTACGGGCTTCTTGCCCGTGATATCGCGGCGGTTGATATGCGTCTTCCCGACCGCATCACCATCAAGCTGACGCCGGAGGCGAAGCAGCGGCGCGACGACGCGGCCGCCGAGCGCGCCGCCTTCGCGCGGCTGACGCCGGGAGGCTGACCATGCTGAAGACCGTGATCCTGTTCCTGCTGATGTCGGTCGCCGCGCTGACCGGCCTGATGATCCTCGCCACGAACAGCTTCAACGTGCTGGGCCCGGACGGGGAGAGTCTGCTCGCGGAGCACGTGCCCGGCGTCGAGGAGGGCCCGGCATGGGTCCAGATCGCCATCGACGAGGCACTGCCCGCCTTCGGCCCGTCCTTCGTGGCGATTGCCGTCTTCCTCTTCTCCTTCACCACCCTGCTCTCCTTCGCGTTCTACGCGGAGACGAATGTCGCCTACCTCATCCCGAACAAGACGGCGCAGCGCGCGGTCATCGCGGTCGCCCGGCTGCTGCTGGCCGGCTCCATGGTGTTCGGGTCCGTGCAGAGCTCGGCCCTCGTGTGGGCGTTCGCCGACTTCGGCGTCGGCCTCTACACGTGGGTGAACATCGTGGCGCTCATCCTGCTGAGCCCCGTGGCCATCCGGCTGCTCAAGGACTACGACCGTCAGCGCCGAGCCGGCCAGGAACCCGTGCTGGATCCGCACGCGATCGGCGTCCGCAACGCCCGCCTGTGGGAACAGATCCACGCGGCGTACCAGCAGACCGGCGACCTCGACCGCGCCATGGAGCACGTCGCCGACACCGCCCCGGACACCCGGGCCATCACCGTGGTCCCGCGCCGGGAGGGCTGAGGACCGACGACGGCGGCCCGGGGCGCCGGACGTCCGCGACGACGTCGGGCCACGGGCCAGGGCCGTCCGCGCGGCCTGAATCCCGGCAGGCTCACCCCATGGACCACAAGGAGATCCTCCATCAGGGGCTGCGCCGGCAGCGCGACGCCCTCTTCGCGAAGCTGGACGGCCTGCCCGAGCGGGAGGTCCGCCTGCCCCGCACCCCCACCGGCACCAACCTGCTGGGCCTGCTCAAGCACGCGGCCACGTGCGAGCTCGAGTACTTCGGCGAGGTCTTCGGCCGCCCCGCCGGCATCCCCCTGCCCTGGGACGCGCCGGGGGTGGGCGAGGAGGACGGCGCGGACCTGTTCGCCGCCGAGGACGAGACCCTCGAGGACGTCCTCGACTACGCGCGGCGATGCTTCGCGCACGCGGACGCGACCATCGAGGCCCTCGTCCTCGACGCGCGGGGGCGGGTCCCCTGGTGGCCCGCGCACCTGGCCGAGGTGACTCTGGCGCAGATCCTCTCCCACGTGGCCCTCGACGCGGCCCGCCATGCCGGCCACGCCGACATCCTGCGCGAGGGGATCGACGGGCAGGCCGGCCTGCGCGGCCCCGGGGACAACCTGCCCGGCTGGGACGCCGAGCGGTGGGCCGCGCACGTGCGGCGGCTCGAGGGGATCGCCCGGGGTGCGGGCCCGGTGCGCTAGCGTCCGCGGTGATGACTCCCCGCTCGCTCGCCGGTCTGGCCCTCACCGTCGCCGCCCTGATGTCCGCCTTCGTGCTGATGGCGCCGACGGCGCCGGGGCTGTTCGTCGGCGTGCTCACGGTGGGGACCTTCGGGTTCGGCCCGTTCTACGGGGAGCCCTCGCGGCAGCTCGTGGACCGGCCGTGGAGGCGGGACACGCGCTGGCGCGATCTCGCCCGCCGGGTCCGCACCGACTGGCTCTCCCGGCAGCTGGGCGCCGTCGGCTGGAACGCGGCCATCAGCCGCCGCATCACCGGCCGGGCCGACCTGCGGCGCATCCGCACCGCCGCCGTGGGCTCCCTCGTCAGCCACGCCGCCTCCGCGGGTCTGCACGCGGTGGCGGGCGTGGCGCTGGCGGCCGTCGGGCATCCGGTCTGGGGCGTGGTCGCGGTGGCCCTGGGGCTCGTGGTGCACGCCTGGCCGGCCCTGCTGCAGGTCTCCGTGCTCGGGCGCATCGACGGACTCCAGACGCAGATCCGCGGGGACCAGCTGCTCTGGTGACCGGCCGGCACCGGGCGGCCCGGCCGAGCACTTTGTGGGCCGAATCCGACGGATGAGCCCCTGAATCGGGCACGGGAGCGTCGCATTCGGCCCGCAAAGCGGTGGGGAGGGGGCAGCGGGGAGAGGGCGGCGAGGAGAGGGCGGCGGGGAGAGGGCGGCACCGCGCGCTCAGCCCTACGCTCGGACCCATGACCGAGCACACATCCGAGCACACCCCCGAGAACCCCCACGTCGTCCGCCGCGGCTCCGGCGTCCCGCTGATCGCGGTGCACGGCAACAGCGTGGACCACCGGCTGCTGCTGCCGCTCGACGACGCCCTCGCCGAGGCCGGGGAGGTCGAGCGGATCTACGTGGACCTGCCGGGCTTCGGCCGGACCTCGGCCCTCCAGGACGACGGCGGCCTCCCCGAGCTCGCCGCCTGGCTCGTGGACTGGATCCGCGCGGAGGTCGGCGAGCGGCCGTTCGCGGTGCTCGGCAACTCCCTCGGCGGCCTGCTCGCCCGGCACGTGGCGGCCGAGTTCGGCGCGCAGGTGTTGGGGCTGGGGCTGCTCGCGCCCGTCGTCGACCCGGACGAGGACCGGCGCACCCGCACCGACCTGGTGGTGCGCGAGCGCGACGACGCCTTCATGTCTACCCTCGACCCCGACGACGCCGCCCCGTTCCTCGAGATGTCCCCGCGGCTGACGCGGGACACGTGGGAGCGGTTCCGCGAGCACGCGCTGCCGGGCGTCCGCGCCGTGGACGAGGAGGCGCTGAAGCGCCTGTCCGCGCGCTACGTCCTGGACGCCGTGCCGGAGGAGGCCGCGCCGCCGTTCGAGGGGCCCGCCCTGATCCTCACCGGCCGGGAGGACCACCTCGTCGGCTACCGGGACCAGGCCGCGCTCCTGGAGCATTACCCGCGCGCCACCTACGCGGCGCTCGACGCCGCCGGCCACAACGTGCACCTGGACCAGCCGGAGGTCGCCGAGGCGCTCGTCCGCGCGTGGGCGGTGCAGGTGGGCCGCGCGGCGTCGGACTGAGGCGGGGTCAGGGGGAGGGACGGGCCTCCACCCGGGCCTCCGCCTCGGCGCCCGCCCCCACCCCGACGCCGGCCCGCGCCAGCAGGCCGTCGGCCACCCGCAGCAGGGCGGCGACCGCCACGAAGAACACGAGGATCGCCACCACGTAGACGGCGACGCCGTCGTAGCCCAGCCGCGGGACGTCCAGGATCGTGTACGGGTACCAGTCCAGCCACGGCCCGCGCAGCAGCGTGAACGCCAGCCAGGCGAGCGGGATGAGCGTGGACAACCACACCACCCGCCACGTGATCTGCCGCCGCGGCCCGAAGACCGCCCACAGCACCGGGGTGAGGATCGGCGTGACGATGTGCTGCAGGGTGTCGTTGAACCGCTCGACGGCGGTCATCGGGTCGGCGTCCCGCAGCAGCACGTTGAACACCACGCCCGTGATCACGATGCACACCACCCCCGTCACCCGCAGCACCCGGAACAGCGTGCCCGGCCGGTGCAGGCGCAGCGCCAGCAGCAGGGACGTCAGCCCCACCAGGAAGTTCGAGAGGAACGTGAAGTACGTGGGCTGGTTGAGCATGTGCTCCCAGCCGCCCTCGAGCACGCCCGCGTAGCCCGCGTCGGCCGGCAGGTCCGAGGACTTCCACGAGCCGATCCACAGTGAGAGCAGGTTGCCGCCCAGGGACAGGGCCGCGGCGACGGCGAAGGCAGGCCGCGCCGTCGTCGTCCAGCGGCCGGAGGGGGTGGGGAGGGTCATGCGCCCATCCTGCCGGAGCGCGACGCCGCCCCCGGTGCACTGGCCGAGCCGCTCGGGCCGGCGGGCGTGTCCCGGCCGGCGGTCCGGACCCTACGCTCGGCACCATGATCCGGACCCCCTGGACCCGCACCCCCGCCGGCGCGAGGCGCGCGCGCCGCCCCCGACAGTTCCGCCGCGTGACGACGACCGGGCCCGCCGCCGTGGACGTGGCCTGGGCCCGCTACGCCGACCTGCGCCTGTGGCCGCGGTGGGCTCCGCAGATCCGCGCCGTGGAGGCGCCACGGCGCCGGCTGCGGGCCGGGCTTCGCGGCGTGGTCCACGCGCCCCTGGGGCTGCGCGTCCCGTTCGTGGTCGAGGAGGTCGACGACGACGCCCGCACCTGGCGGTGGACGGTGCGGGTGGCCGGGACGGCGGTCTCCATGACGCACGACCTCACCGCCACCCCCCGCGGCACCCGGGCGGGGCTGACGGTCCACGGGCCCGCCGTCGTCGCCCTGGCCTACCGACTGCCGGCCCGCGTGGCGCTGCGGCGGCTGTGCCGGGCGCACCTCTGAGGGCGGACCGCCGGGCCGGGCCTGTGGCCAGGGGCCCCGCCCGCCTCACACCGCCGCGGCGTCGGTCCGCAGCTCGACGCGCGGCCAGTCGGCGAGGTCGGCGAGCATCTGCCGGTCGTGGGTCACCACGACGACGGCCTGCTCCGTGACCTGCAGGGCCTCGGTCATCTCGTCCACGAGCGCGGGGGAGAGGTGGTTCGTCGGCTCGTCCAGCAGCAGCACGTGGGGGCGCTCGATGAGCACCATCGCCAGGTGCAGACGGGCCTGCTGCCCCTGGGACAGGCGTCCGACCGGGGTGTCCGCGGCCTCGGCGGTGAGCAGCCCGAGCGAGGGCAGCGTGGGGGCCGGCAGGGGACGGCCCAGGTCGTCGACGCCGGCCTCGTCCGCGCCGACGCGGCGCACGTGCTCCTCGAACACGGCGGCGGCGGTGCGCTCCTCGTCCCACGCGGGGGTCTCCTGCGCCACGAGGCGCACGCGCACGTCGGCGCCCACGGTCACCAAGCCGCTCGTGGGCTCCAGGTCCCCGGCGAGCACGCGCAGCAGCGTGGACTTCCCGGCCCCGTTCGGGCCCGTCACCAGCACGCGGCCGCCCGGCACGAGGGCCGCGCCCATCGGCTGCTCGAGCCGCCCGGCCACGCGCACGGCGTCCGCGGTGAGCAGGACGTCGTCGCCCGCCGTGCCCGGCCCGCCCGCCGTGCCCGCCGCCGCGTCCGCGCCGTCCCGCGGGTCGCCGTCGGGCATGTCCGCGAACGGCCAGTCCAGGCGCAGGGGCGGCTCGGGCACGGTGATCCGGTGCGCCTCCAGCTCGTCGAAGCGCCGGTTGAACATCTGCACGATCCCCGCCGACCGGCTCGAGCGCTGGTGCTTGCCGGTGCCCTTCGGGGGCCGCCACGAGCCCTGCATCTGCTCCCGCGCGTCCTCCACGGCCAGCTCCAGCCGCTCGCGCTCGGCGTTCTGCTCGGCGTACTCCTGCTCCCAGGCGGCCCGGGCGCGGCGGCGCCCCTTCGCCCAGCCGGCGTACCCGCCGGAGTACCGCCGCGGCCGCCCGTCCTGGCTGGGATCCAGGTCCACGATGTCGGTGCACACGGCGCGCAGCAGGGCGCGGTCGTGGCTGACGACGGCGACCCCGCCCGGGTGCTCCACCAGCCGGCGGGTGAGGAAGTCCAGGGCGACGTCGTCCAGGTGGTTGGTCGGCTCGTCCAGCAGCAGCAGGTCCGGCCGGGAGCCGAGGGTGACGGCCAGGCGCACCCGGTGGCGCTGGCCGACCGAGAGCGATGTGAGGGGGCGCTCGCGGTCCGTGCACGCGTGCAGCCCCTCGAGGTCCATGTCCACGCGCCGGCCGGCGTCCCAGGCGTCGTAGAGGTGGGCCCGCTCCAGCGCGGTGGAGTACCGGTGTCCGGCGCCGGCGTCGTCGGGGGCCTCGGCCAGGGCGGCCGCGGCGGCGTCCAGGGCCTCGAGTGCGGCGTGCGGGCCCGTGAGGGCGTCGCGGACCAGGTCGCCCACCGTGCGGGAGCGCCCGTCGGCCCGCGCCCGCAGCGCCTGCGGGACGAACGCGAGCGTGCCCGCCCGCGTCACGCGGCCGACGTCGGGCGTGATCCGGCCCGTGAGCACGTGGAGCAGCGTGGTCTTGCCGCGCCCGTTCTCACCCACGATCCCGAGCCGCGAGCCGGCGTTGATCCGCACCGTGGCGTCCGTGAGCACGCGGTGCCCGCCGAGCGAGACGGTCAGGTGCTCGCCGCGCAGGTGGGCGGCGGGCCCGGCGGGCAGGGCGGGGGAGGGAGGGCCGGAGGTCATGTCCGCCAGTCTAGGGAGGGGGCGCGCTGCCGCGTCCGGGGTCGGGACTACGCTCGGGGCCATGTCCGCCGCCCCGCCGCCGCCCGCCTTCGGCACCGTCCTGCACCACCGCGCCCACGGGATGGCCCCGGGGGAGTCCATCTCCCCGCCGCTGGTCCACGCGAGCGCGTTCCACCTGCCCGGCGCGGACCCGGACGGCGCCCCCACCGCCCCCGGCGCGGACGTGCCTTTCCAGTACGCGCGCTGGGCCACGCCCACCTGGTCCGCGCTCGAGGCCGCCCTGGGCGCGCTGGAGGACGCCGACGTCGCCGTGGTCCCCTCCGGCATGGCCGCGATCGCCGCCGTCCTGCTGCCCCTGCTGCACCCGGGGGACCGCGCCCTCCTGCCCGCGGACGGCTACGGGCCCACCCGCGCCCTCGCCGCCGAGCACCTCACGCCCCGAGGCGTGCACGTGGACCTGGTCGCCACCCAGGGGCTCGCCCATGCGGACCTGAGCGGCTACGACCTGGTGCTCGTGGAGACCCCCTCCAACCCGGGGCTGCGCGTGGCGGACCTGGCGGACGTCGCCGCCCGCGCCCACGCGAACGGCCGCCGGGACGGCGCGGGGGCCCTCGTGGTGGTGGACAACACGCTGCTGACCCCCCTGGGGCAGCGCCCGCTGGAGCTGGGGGCGGACGTGGTCGTGGCCTCGGACACGAAGGCCGTCAACGGGCACACGGACGCCCTCGGCGGGCACGTGGCCAGCCGGGACCCGCAGGTGATGGCGCGGGTGCGCGGCTGGCGGACCCTGGCCGGCGGGATCCTGGGCACCCACGAGGCCTGGCTCATCCACCGCGGTCTCGAGACCCTCGAGGTCCGCTTCGCCCGGATGTGCGCCTCGGCGCAGGCGGTCGCGGAGCTGGCCGCGGGCCACCCGGCGGTGCGCGCCGTGGTCTACCCGGGGCTGGCGGACCACCCGGACGCGGAGGTCGTGGCGCGTCAGATGACGGCGGCGGGCGGCCTCGTCGGGCTGCGGTTCGCGGACGCGGCGGCGGCCGAGCGGTTCATCGCCGCGGCGCAGTACGTGGTGCCGCAGACCAGCTTCGGCGGCACGCACACGGCGGCCGAGCGCCGCGCCCGCTGGGGCGACGACGTCCCGGACGGTTTCGTGCGTCTGTCCGTGGGCGTGGAGCCCACCGCCGAGCTGCTGGCCGACCTGGAACGCGCGATGACCGCCGCGGGCGGCGGGCCGACCGCCTGACCCGCGCCCTCCGCACTTTGTGGGCCGAATACGACTCTCCCGGGGGCT
>ERZ1023242.72-NODE-72-length-26754-cov-5.272819_pt1 | contig 26754 bp, 23 predicted proteins | sample MGYA00520875_ERZ1023242 | MGnify/ENA primary metagenome ERZ1023242 (study PRJEB32759, sample SAMN07749884) | skin metagenome | biome: transportation; feature: city; material: polyester macromolecule | host: Homo sapiens | place: Hong Kong:ISLAND line | collected... | reverse complement strand
GTCCGTGCAGGCGGTCGAGCTGGCCACCATGGGGTGGGTGCACTGGTGGAACACCACCCGCCTCCACGAGACCCTCGGCTACCGCACTCCCGCAGAAGTTGAGACGGCCTACACTCACGACCAGGATTCAGCGCCCGTTGCGTCCTGACCTCGGAACGAAACCCAGGGCGCTTCAAAACGACCGTTTGTGCCTCAGGCCAGCCGCGGGGGAGGCGACATCTCTGGCGCACCCCAGGGGAACCTCGTTGAGGACTCGGCCATACGGGCCCGGATCAGGTCTGGGTTGTGGGTGGGGAGCGGGCCGGGCAGGTCGGACATGGTGACCGGCACCGCGTCGACCACGTCCGCGGGGGTGGTGCTGGTCCACTGACATTCGGTGATGACGGCACCGATGTCAGAGTCCAGGTAGGGCGGTTGACGAGTGAAGGCTCCGGCATTGAGGACGTAGACCGTGCCGGCCTGCACGGGAGCGGTGCCGTCGGGGCGGCGTCCGTAGGAGTAGAACAGGCGCCGGTCGCTCGCGGCGCCTGCCCGCTCTCCGGGGTAGAAGCAGGCGTTGAGGAACTGCGGGCAGTCCGGTGCCCGGAGGGCGTAGGCGATGGCCCAGGTGGGGTCCTCAGTGGCGAACACGGCGGTGCGCTTGGACCAGTCGTCGGGGCTGTGGTCCAGCGGCGCGCGGGGTTCGAGGCGGAGCAGGCCGGAAGTGCCCGACCCGTGGAGCAGGTGGCGCCCGTCAGCGGTCCACTGGGCCAGGCGTGTCCAGGCCGGGCTGCCCTGAGTGGGTGCCGGCCAATGCCCTGAGGTCACGAAGGTCTCCCTCTGTCCGACTGGTCTGGCGGTTCGCACTGCCGCTGGCGGAGCGCCCACTCCTTACAGAGCCGAACCATCACCTCCGTGCATGTCAAGGTTCCAGGCGCTCTGGGGCGTATGAATCCAATTGGCGCGTTTTGGAACTCTTCGCTGCATCTCGACACCGGCCCCTCTGGACCGGCGCACTCGCTGACGTCGGGGTCATGGTCCCGCGCTCCTGAACGCTGTTCAATGAACACTGTTAGAGTCCCTCGGGTCAGACCCACCCGGGGCCGAGCCCCGCCCACCGGAGAGGCCCGCATGACCGCCACCCAGGACGCCCCCGCCGTCGACCCCCGCCCCGCCGCCGCCCTCGACCCCGAGGCCCTCGTGGACCGCATCGAGGCGGGCCACGTGCTTACCGCTGAGGAGGCCGTCGCTGTGCTGGACGCCCCGGACGCGGACACGTTCCGCATCGTCGCGGCGGCCTCGCGCCTGCGCGAGAAGCACTTCGGCCGCACCGTCAAGGTCAACTACCTGGTCAGCCTCAAGACCGGCCTCTGCCCGGAGAACTGCACCTACTGCTCCCAGCGGCTCGGCACCGAGGCCGAGATCCTGCGCTACACGTGGCTCAAGCCGGAGGAGGCCGTCCGCCAGGCGGGCCTGGGCATCGCCGGCGGCGCCTCGCGCGTGTGCATGGTCGCCTCCGGCACCGGCCCCACGGACCGCGACGTCGACCGCGTGGCCGGCATGGTCGGCGACCTCAAGGCCCAGCACCCGGACGTCGAGGTGTGCGCGTGCCTCGGCTTCCTCAAGGACGGCCAGGCCGAGAAGCTCAAGGACGCCGGCGTCGACGCCTACAACCACAACCTCAACACGGCCGAGTCCCACTACGAGTCCATCTGCACCTCCCACACCTACGAGCAGCGCGTGGACACCGTGCAGCGCGCCGGCGCCGCCGGCCTGTCCTCCTGCAGCGGCCTGATCGCGGGCATGGGGGAGACGCACGAGCAGCTCGTCGAGGCCGTCCTCGCGCTCCGCGACCTGGACTCCGACTCCATCCCCGTCAACTTCCTCATGCCCTTCGACGGCACCCCGCTGCAGGGCCACCAGCAGCTCACGCCGCTCGAGTGCCTCCGCATCCTCGCCATGGTCCGCCTGGCCTGCCCGGACAAGGAGCTGCGCATCGCCGGCGGCCGCGAGATGCACCTGCGTTCCCTGCAGCCGGTCGGCCTGCAGGTGGCCAACTCGATCTTCCTCGGCGACTACCTCACCTCCGAGGGGCAGGACGCGGAGGCGGACCTGAGCATGATCGCCGACGCCGGCTTCACCGTGCTGGGGGCCGCGGCCGCGCCCGCGGACGACGACGGCGCCCCGGACGGCGGCTGCTGCGGCGGGGGTGGGTGCGGGGAGGGCGGCGTCGAGGACGCCTCGACGCGGGGCGGCACGTCGCCCTCGCCGTCACCGGCGCCGCGCCGCCGGGGCGCGGGCACGGCCGAGCCGGCCAACGCCTGAGCCGGCCGGCTCCGGAGCCGGCCGCAGGATCGGCTAGCGTGGGGGCGCCCGACACCGCCCCGCCCCAGCCGCGCCCCGCGCAGGAGGACCGTCATGACCGACGAACAGGACGCCGTGGACGGAGGCGCCGGCGTCCCGTCCTGGCGCGTCATCGCCGACCGCATCAGCGCCGAGCACCGCGCCGCGGACGACGGGCCGATCGACGAGGTGGACCCCGCCGACTTCGACCTCGACGAGGACTGCTGCCTCGGTGGCTGCTGCGCGAAGGGCATCGCCTACCTGGACGCCGTCGAGCAGGCCGCCGCCCGCCGGGCCCGCCGCACCCGCGCCTGAACCCCCGGACGGACGGACAGGAGGACAGACGGCACCGCGCCGGCCGCCCCGTCGATCCGGGGCGGCCGGCGCGGTGTCCGGCGGGTGCTCGGTCAGGCCGAGCCGCGCTCGGCGTACTCGGCGAAGTAGTCGATCACGCGGGCCTGGTTCACGATGAGGAACGGGAACTCGCTGACCGCCGTCGTCGGGAGCGTGCTCAGCGAACGGCGCGGATCCGCCGCACCACGCACACCACGATCACCGCGAGACCGGTGAGCGCACTGACGGCCACGAGGGCGAGGCCGCCCACGATGCCGACGTCCATCGCGGTGCTCTTGCCGAGCAGGTCCATGAGCACCGGGGTCGTGGCGCCGGAGTCCGGGTGGTCGCCGCCGTCGGGGAAGATGATCGCGGCCAGCGCGAAGGACCCCCAGGAGATGCCCAACAGCGTGTGCAGCAGGCGCCCCAGCCGGATGCCGCCCCGCTGCTCATCCTGCGGGTTCACGCGGGGCAGGAGGAACAGGCTCCCCACCATGAGCACGAGGGCGAGTTCGTGGGGCAGGGCGCCGAAGACCATGTAGATGACCGTCATCCAGCCGTTCGCGCCGAAGTTGGAGCGCAGGGCGAGCGCGATCAAGGGCAGGGCGAGGAGGGCCAGCGCCCACGGCAGCACGGCCCAGGGGCGCCACGTGCCCACGCTCGGGCCCTTGCGGGTGGGGGTCGGGGAGGCGAAGTCCGAGTGCTGGGTGTGGGGCGCTGCGGTGCTCATGGAGCCAGCGTAGCCAGAGGGTGGCATCCGTCACGCTGGTAGGATTCGGGGGTACGGCCTCCGTGCGCACCGCAAGGGGGCGTTTTCCATGTACGGGCCGGTCCGGGACGACCCGCGGCCCTGAGGAGAGATGCAGATGCCAGCGATCGCGATCGTCGGAGCCCAGTGGGGCGACGAGGGCAAGGGCAAGGCCACCGACCTGCTGGGCGGGCGAGTGGACTACGTCGTCAAGCCGAACGGCGGCAACAACGCCGGGCACACCGTCGTCGTCAACGGGGAGAAGTTCGAGCTCAAGCTGCTGCCCGCCGGCATCCTCTCGCCCAACGCGGTGCCGGTGATCGGCAACGGCGTGGTGGTGAACCTGGAGGCGCTGTTCGAGGAGATCGACGGGCTCGAGTCCCGCGGCCACTCGTGCGAGCACCTGAAGATCTCCGCCAACGCCCACCTCGTGGCGCCGTACCACCAGACCATGGACAAGGTGACCGAGCGGTTCCTGGGCAAGCGCGCGATCGGCACCACCGGCCGCGGCATCGGCCCCACCTACATGGACAAGGTGGCCCGCCTGGGCATCCGCGTGCAGGACATCTTCGACGAGTCGATCCTGCGCCAGAAGATCGAGGGCGCCCTGCGGCAGAAGAACGAGCTGCTGGTGAAGCTCTACAACCGCCGCGCCGTGACCGTGGACGAGATCGCCGAGTACTTCCTGGGCTACGCGGACCGCCTGCGCCCCATGGTCGTGGACTCCGTGAACCTGCTCAACGACGCCCTGGACGAGGGCAAGGTGGTGCTCATGGAGGGCGGCCAGGCCACCTACCTGGACGTGGACCACGGCACCTACCCGTTCGTGACCTCGTCCAACCCGACCGCCGGCGGCGCGGCCGTGGGCGCGGGCATCGGCCCCACCCGCTTCTCCCGGACCATCGGCATCGTGAAGGCCTACACCACGCGCGTCGGCGCCGGCCCGTTCCCCACGGAGCTCTTCGACGAGATGGGCGAGCAGCTGCGCACCACCGGCGGCGAGTTCGGCGTGAACACCGGCCGCCCGCGGCGCACCGGCTGGTACGACGCCGTCATGGCCCACTACGCCGCGCGGATCAACGGCTTCACGGACTACTTCCTCACCAAGCTGGACGTGCTCACCGGCATCGAGAAGATCCCGGTGTGCGTGGCCTACGAGGTGGACGGCGTGCGCCACGACCGCATGCCCATGACCCAGACCGAGTTCCATCACGCGAAGCCGGTGTACGAGCACTTCGACGGGTGGACCGAGGACATCTCGGGCGCCCGCGCGTTCACGGATCTGCCGCTGAACGCCCAGCGCTACGTGGAGGCCCTCGAGAAGCTCTCCGGCTGCCGGATCTCCGCGATCGGCGTGGGCCCGGGCCGCGACCAGGTGGTCCAGGTCCGGGACCTCATCGAGGACTGACCCGGCCCGCCGCCCCGGCCCGGCCCGCCCTGGCCTGCACTTTCGAACGTGAAAGAGGGCGAATGGGCGCTTTCGAACGTGAGATAGGCCCTATCTCACGTTCGAAAGCGCCCGGGGGTCGCTCGGTCAGTCGGCCAGGCGGCCCGTCGTCGGGAAGCGGTCCCACACGCGGTGCGCGGGCAGGAGCTGCTTCAGCGCCGCCACGGCGGCCGCGCCGTCCGCCGCGGACTCGACGCCCTTGCCGGACACCTGGGCGGCAGCGAGGACGGCCTCCGCCGGCTCGAGGGCGAGGATCGCCTTCGAGTGGCGCCACATCTCCTGCAGCACCTTGACGACGCGCGGGTCCACCGCCTCGGAGTCGGCGGCGCCGGCCTTCTGGTCCAGGCTGGGGGCGGCGTCTGCGGCGGGGGCCGCCGGCGAGGCCACGACCACGGCATCCAGCTCGATGGACGCGGCGGTCAGGTAGGTCCGCTGGGCCACGATCTCCCCGGCCACGGGGCCGCCCTTCGGCGCGATGACCAGCGGGACCATGCCCGCACCGTGGATGCCCTGCACGAGGGCGTCCAGCTCCTTCTCGTCCACGGACTCGCCCACCACGACGCCGACCTGACGGCCGTCGAGCGGCCACGCCCCGCCGATCTGGGACAGCACGGGGGAGGGCTGCACGTCGGCCGGGGTCTCGGTCGGCGCGGGAACGGGGATGCCCAGGCCGTCCGCGACCTGCTGGGCCAGTCGCGTGTCGATCGCGGCGAGGTGGGCCAGCTGGCGCTCGCGGATGGTCTGCTCGTAGCACTTGCCCAGCTCGAACGTGTACGCCTGCGCCACGTGCTCGCGCTCCACCTCGGAGAGGGAGAGGAAGAACAGGCGCGCCTGCGAGAAGTGGTCGTCGAAGGACGCGGCGTGCGCGCGCTCCTTCACCGAGGCCGGCAGCGGCTCCGGGTGCTCGATGAACGCGTGGTCGTCCGCGGGGGTCTCGTACGGCAGGCCGCCGTCGAGCGAGTTGGGCCGGTACGGCGCCACGCCGCGATGCACGGCGCTCTGGTGGAAGCCGTCACGCAGCATGTCGTTGACCGGGGCGTGCGGGCGGTTGATGGGCAGCTGGTTCCAGTTCGGCCCGCCGAGGCGGGTGAGCTGCGTGTCCAGGTAGGAGAAGAGGCGGCCCTGCAGGAGCGGGTCGTTGGTGACGTCGATGCCGGGCACGAGGTTGGCCGGGTTGAAGGCCACCTGCTCCGTCTCCGCGAAGTAGTTGGACGGGTTGGCGTTCAGCGTCATGCGGCCGAGGGGCTGCACGGGGGCGAGCTCCTCCGGGACCAGCTTCGTGGGGTCGAGCAGGTCGATGCCCTCGAACATCTGCTCCTCGTTGTCCTCGAACACCTGCACGCCGAGCTCCCACTCGGGGAAGGCGCCGGCCTCGATCGCGTCGGCGAGGTCACGCCGGTGGAAGTCCGGGTCCATGCCGTTGGTGAGCAGCGCCTCCTCCCAGGTCACGGAGTGCACGCCGAGCATCGGCTTCCAGTGGAACTTGACCAGCACGGTGGAGCCGTCCGCCGCGATCAGGCGGTAGGTGTGGACGCCGAAGCCCTCCATCATGCGGTAGGAGCGCGGGATGCCGCGGTCGGACATGTTCCACAGGGTGTGGTGCTGGGCCTCGGTGTGCAGGGACACGAAGTCCCAGAACGTGTCGTGCGCGGACTGCGCCTGCGGGATCTCGCGGTCCGGGTGCGGCTTCACCGAGTGCACCACGTCCGGGAACTTGATGGCGTCCTGCACGAAGAACACGGGGATGTTGTTGCCCACCAGGTCCCACGTGCCCTCGTCCGTGTAGAACTTGGTGGCGAAGCCGCGGGTGTCGCGGGCCAGGTCCATGGAGCCGCGGGAGCCGGCCACGGTGGAGAAGCGGACGAACACCTCCGTCTCCTTGTCCTTGGCGAAGAGTCCGGCCCGGCTGATCTTCGCGGCGGTGCCGTAGCCGCGGAACACGCCGTGGGCGCCGGCGCCGCGGGCGTGGACCACGCGCTCGGGGATGCGCTCGTGGTCGAAGTGGCTGAGCTTCTCCCGCAGGTGGTGGTCCTGCAGCAGGGTGGGGCCGCGGCGGCCGGCCTTGAGCGAGTGGTCCGAGTCCTGCAGGCGGACGCCGTGCGCGGTGGTCAGGTACGGGCAGCCCTGCGCGGCGGTCGCGGGGTCGGCGCCGGTGTCCTGGCCGGTGGGGGAGACCTGTGCCGGACCGCGCTGGTCCGGGGCCGGGACGGCCACGGGCTGGTCCGGGTGGGTGAGGGCGGTGTGCTCCTCGAGGTCGGGGGTGATCGGCCCCGGCGTGCCGGGGATGTCGGGCTGCTGGGTGGTCATCGCGTCTGCTCCTGTGGTGTCGACGTGCCGCGCGGTGCCGCGCGGATCGGGGGCGGAGGACGACGGCGGCCGATGCGGGCCGACGTCGTGCCCGGTCCCCAGCGTGGCGGCTGGCCCCAGCGCTGACCAGGGCTGACGGCCACCGGCAGGGGCCTGGCTACCCTGGGGGCATGAGGATCAGCGTCGGACAGTTCGGGCCCGTGGGCGACGTCGAGGAGAACCTGGCCGTGATGGCCCGCCTCGCCGCCCGCGCCGCGGGCGAGGGGGCGGACCTCCTGGTGCTGCCCGAGGAGGCCATGCTCGGGGCCCGCGAGGTGGGGGAGGAGTTCCCCGACGCCGTCGCCGCGGCCTGGGAGCCGTTCGCCGCGGGCCTGGCCGCGCTGGCGCGTGAGCACGGGATCGCCGTCGTCGCGGGCGGCTACGAGCCGGGCCCGGACCGGCGTCCCTACAACACGCTGCTGGCGGTGGGCGCGGACGGCGCCCGGCTGGGCGCGTACCGCAAGCTCCACCTCTACGACGCGTTCGCGCACCGCGAGTCGGACCGGATCACCCCCGGCGACGGCGGCGTCGCGGCGATCGAGCTCGGCGGGCTCCGCCTGGGCCTGCTCACCTGCTACGACCTGCGCTTCCCCGAGCTGTCCCGGCGTCTGGCGGTGGAGGGCGCGGACGTGCTCGTGATCCCCGCGGCGTGGTTCTCCGGCGAGCACAAGGTGGAGCACTGGCGCACCCTGCTCAAGGCCCGCGCGGTGGAGAACACGGTGTGGGTGGCCGCGGCGGACACGTGCTCGGACGGCACCGTGGGCCACTCGATGATCGTGGACCCGCTGGCGCTGCCCGTCGCCGAGCTCGCCGACGAGCGGGAGGCCGTGGTGACCGCGGAGGTCACCCGCGAGCGGATCGACGAGGTCCGGGAGTTCCTCCCCTCGCTCGCCAACCGCCGCACCGACGTCCTCTGAGCCGCCCCGCCCGGCGGACGGGTCACCATTACCCCCTCGGGCTGGGAAAAGCCTAAAATCACGTCAGACGTGCAACCAGACGGGCGCCCCGGCGCTCGGAACGCGCCCCGCCCGGGGCGGGACGGGAGATCAGAGATGACCATCAACGCCGACGGCAGCCACGCCGTCCAGCCCCACACCGCGAACGCCCACACCGCCCCGGCCCGCCCCGTGCGCCACGCCGTGGTGGAGGAGGAGGTGCTCGAGCCGCTGGGCCCGGTGGAGGGCTGGGGCTTCACCAACCGCGTCATCCTCGTCTCGGTGCTCGTCGTGATCATCGGCAACGTCGTGCGCGTGCTCACCGGCGACCTGGGTGATCCGAACGGCTCCGTGGCGCTGGGCGAGACCGGCCACGGCTGGGTCGTGCTGGTGCAGTCGTTCATGTTCGGCCTGGTGGGCGGCGCCCTGGCGGGCGCGGCCGGCTACCTGATCGTGCTGCTGATGGGCGGGGCCGCCCGCTCCGTCGTGCGCTACGTGGTCGGTGGCGTGGTCGGCGGCTTCCTCGGCGCCGTGGGCCTGTTCGCGGTGTTCTCCAACACCGTCCTCTACGGGTCGGGCCTGCACCTGTTCTGGATGCTGCCGGTGGCGGGCCTGCTCGGCGGCCTCTGGGCGGGCGTCGTCTCCTCCCGCCGCTGATCCCCGCAACCGGCGCCTCGGGCGCCGGCCGCAGAGAAAGGCCCCGGTTCCGGCTCTCGCCGGGCCCGGGGCCTTCTCCGTCATCACTCGCACCTTCGATGAGGTGGCTTCAGCCTACGAACTCGCCTTGGGCTTTCCAGGGGAGTCGGCTGGGCGTTCCCTGGGAGTGTCGGCCGCCCCGAGCAGGTGCGCGAGCTCGCCGGTGGCGGCGACGAGGGCCGCCCCGCACCGGTCCGCCAGCTCGTCCGTGCAGCGGTAGGCCGGCACGAGCGTGCTGAGCGCACCGACCACCGTGCCCGCCACGCTGATGGGGGCGGACAGCGAGGTGACGTCCTTCTCCACGGAACGGGTGCGCAGCGTGTAGTCCCCCGCGGCCACGCTGCCGCGCAGGGCGTCGCCCACGGCCGTGCCCGCCAGGGGGACGGTGCGTCCGACCCAGTTCGTGTGGCGGACCGAGTGCGTGCCCTCCACGATCGCCAGGTAGACGGCGGAGTCCGGAGGGGTCGTCACCGAGAGGTAGACGGATTCGCCCGTGGCGGCCACGACGTGGTCCATCGGCCCGCGGGCCAGCTGCACGAGCGAGTCTCGGGAGAAGGCCCGCGCCCCGAGCTGGATGAGGCGCACGCCGGGGCGGTAGGCGCCGTCGTCGTCGCGGGCCACGAAGCCGGATCCCTCGAGGCTGCGCAGCAGGCGCAGCGCCGTGGACGCCGGCAGCTCCGTGGCGCGGGCGGCCTCGGTCAGGCTCAGCCGGGGCTGCTCGGTGACGGCGGCGAGCAGGTCCAGGGCCCGGTCCACGGTGCGCGTCGAGGCGGTGGGGGTGGTGGTCATGACAGGGAGCGTAACGGGTGCGGGACACGCGGATCGGGCTTGCGCGTGAGCCGAGTCACTGTTTCAATGTTCGGAAAGTGCATGCCGAGCCGTGAAATCACCGGGGCCACCCGTCCCGGCGGCGCACGCACCCCGTCGAGAGGAACTGCCATGGCCGTGGGCTTCACCCAGCACGACCCGTCCCGCACCATCCGCGCCCCGCGCGGCACCGAGCTCTCCGCCAAGTCCTGGCAGACCGAGGCCCCGCTGCGGATGCTCATGAACAACCTGGACCCCGAGGTCGCCGAGCGTCCCGAGGACCTCGTCGTCTACGGCGGCACCGGCCGCGCGGCCCGCTCCTGGGAGGCCTACGACGCCATCGTCGCCACCCTCAAGGACCTCGAGGAGGACGAGACCCTCCTGGTGCAGTCCGGCAAGCCGGTCGGCGTCGTCAAGACCAACGTGTGGGCTCCCCGCGTGCTGATCGCCAACTCCAACCTGGTGGGCGACTGGGCCGACTGGAAGACCTTCCGCGAGCTCGAGGCCGAGGGCCTGATGATGTACGGCCAGATGACCGCCGGCTCGTGGATCTACATCGCCACCCAGGGCATCCTGCAGGGCACCTACGAGACCTTCGCCGCGATCGGCCGCAAGCGCTACGACGGCTCCCTCAAGGGCACCCTGACCCTCACCGGCGGCTGCGGCGGCATGGGCGGCGCCCAGCCCCTGGCCGTCACCCTCAACGGCGGCGTCTGCCTGATCGTGGACGTCTCCGAGGACCGCCTGCGCCGCCGCATGGGCAAGCGCTACCTGGACGAGGTGGAGACGGACATCGACAAGGCCGTCGAGCGCGTCATGCAGGCCAAGCGCGACGGCGAGGCCGTCTCCGTGGGCCTCGTGGGCAACGCCGCCGAGGTGTTCCCCGAGCTGCTCGAGCGCCAGAAGGCCGGCACCGTCGAGATCGACATCGTCACCGACCAGACCTCCGCGCACGACCCGCTGTCCTACCTGCCGATCGAGATCGACGAGAAGGACTGGCACGCCGAGGCCGAGGCCGACCCGGACACCTTCACCAAGAAGGCCCAGGAGTCCATGGCCCGCCAGGTCGAGGCCATGGTCGGCTTCCAGGACATCGGCGCCGAGGTGTTCGACTACGGCAACTCCATCCGCGACGAGGCCCGCAAGGCCGGCTACTCCCGCGCGTTCGAGTTCCCGGGCTTCGTCCCGGCCTACATCCGCCCGCTGTTCTGCGAGGGCCTCGGCCCGTTCCGCTGGGCCGCGCTCTCCGGCGACCCGGAGGACATCCGCGTGACCGACGAGGCCCTGAAGGAGCTGTTCCCCGAGAACGAGCACCTGCACCGCTGGCTCGACGGCGCCGCCGAGTTCGTGGAGTTCGAGGGCCTGCCGGCCCGCATCTGCTGGCTGGGCTACGGCGAGCGCCACAAGGCCGGCCTGCTCTTCAACCAGCTCGTGGCCGAGGGCAAGGTCAAGGCGCCGATCGTGATCGGCCGCGACCACCTCGACTCCGGCTCCGTGGCCTCCCCGTACCGCGAGACCGAGTCCATGCTGGACGGCTCCGACGCGATCGCCGACTGGCCGCTGCTGAACGCGCTGACCGCCACCTCCTCGGGTGCCACCTGGGTGTCGATCCACCACGGCGGCGGCGTCGGCATCGGCCGGTCCATCCACGCCGGCCAGGTGGGCGTGGCCGACGGCACCGAGCTGGCCGCGGCCAAGCTCGAGGCGCTGCTCACCAACGACCCCGGCATGGGCGTCATCCGCCACGTCGACGCCGGCTACTCCCGCGCCGTCGAGGTCGCCGCCGAGCGCGGCGTCCGTGTGCCCATGGAGGCCACGATCCGGGACTGACCCCGGTCACGTCGTCGGACGACGACGGTGCCGCCGCGCCGTCGCCGTCCGACGACTTCACCGCCGCGAGCCGGACGGGCATCCGCTCGTCCGGCTCGCGATCGAAAGGACACCACGATGGACTCGTCCCGCCCCGCAGACCACGAGCTGCACACCGACACCACCGCGATGGCCGCGATCGAGGCCGACGCGCCCCGCCCGCCGGCGCGCTGGCGCATGATCGTCTACTCGGCGATCGGCATCGTCATGTTCTTCGTGCCCGTCACGATCAACGGGGCGAGCTCCATCCCGCTGGACCACCTGGTGACCTGGGTGCGCGGGCTGCTCGGCCCGGCCGACCGCTGGGTGGGCCTGGCCATCATCGCCGCCGGCGCCGTGTACCCGTTCGCCTCGGGCCGCTGGCGGACCAGCACCACGCGGACGGTCTTCGCGTTCCTCGCCGTGCTCGGCCTGGTCGCCTCGGCGATGGTCGTGTTCGGCGTGGGCCCGAGCTGGATCCTGGACAAGAGCATCGGCCCGTTCCTGATGGACAAGCTCGTGGTGCCCGTGGGCCTGATCGTGCCCATCGGCGGCGTCTTCCTGGCCCTCGTGATCGGCTACGGCCTCATGGAGTTCGTGGGCGTCTACCTGCGCCCGGCCATGCGGCCGATCTGGCGCGTGCCCGGCCGCGCCGCCGTCGACGCCGTGGCCTCCTTCGTGGGCTCCTACGCCCTGGGCCTGCTGCTGACGAACCGCATGTACACCGGCGGCCGCTACACGGCCCGCGAGGCGGCGATCATCGCCGTCGGCTTCTCCACGGTGTCCGCGACCTTCATGGTGATCGTCGCCAAGACGCTGGGCCTGATGGACATCTGGCTCTGGTACTTCTTCGGCACCCTCGTGGTGACGTTCGTGGTCACGGCCATCACCGTGCGCATCCCGCCGCTGAGCCGCATCCCGGACGAGGTGTACCCCGGCGCGGTGCACTCGCCCGAGCAGGCCGTCACCCGGGACCGCTTCCGCGTGGCCCGTCGCGCCGCCGAGCAGACCCTCGCCGAGGCCCCGTCCCTGCCGAAGAACATCTGGGTCAACTTCCGGGACGGCCTCGTGATGGTGCTCCAGATCCTGCCGTCCATCATGTCCGTGGGCCTGATCGCCCTGGTCCTGGCCACCTACACGCCCGTGTTCGAGTGGATCGGCGTGATCTTCTACCCGCTGTTCTGGGCGCTCGGCTACTCCGACCCCGGCCTGCTGGCCTCGGCCTCCGCCACCTCGATCGCCGAGATGTTCATCCCGGCCACGATGGCGGCCGGTCACGAGGACCTCGTCGCCCGGTTCGTGATCGGCGTCGTCTGCGTCTCCGCGATCATCTTCTTCTCCGCGGTGGTTCCTGCCATCCTGGCCACGGACATCCCCGTGAAGATGTGGCACCTCCTGGTGATCTGGGTCGAGCGCGTGGCGCTCACCATCGTGCTGGCCACGCCGCTGGCCCACCTGGTGGCCGCGCTCACCTGAGGCCCACCCCACCGCCCCACCCCCCGTCCGTCCCGCAGAGAGAGGCCCCCATGCGCTCCACGCTCATCACCGACATCGCCGAGCTGACCACCGTCGACCCCGAAGGGCGGGTGCTCACGGACGCGGCCGTCGTCGTCGAGGACGAGCGCATCGCCTGGATCGGCCCCGCCGCGGACGCCCCGGACGCGGACGACCGGGTGTCCGTCGAGGGCCGCGCCGTGCTGCCGGGCTGGGTGGACTCCCACACGCATCTCGTGTTCGACGGGGACCGCTCCGCCGAGTTCGAGGCCCGCATGGCCGGCGAGTCCTACGCGGCCGGCGGCATCGGCGTGACCACCTCCGCCACCCGCGCCGCCTCGGACGCTCGCCTGGCCGAGCTGGTCCGCGGCCGGGTGGCCGACGCGGTGGCCGGCGGCACCACCTACCTCGAGACCAAGACCGGCTACGGGCTCACCGTGGAGGAGGAGGCGCGCCACGCGCGCCTGCTGGCCGGGCTGCGCGAGGAGGGCCTCGTGGACGAGGTGACCTTCCTCGGCGCCCACCTCGTGCCCCCGGGCCGGGACGCGGAGGACTACCTCGACGACGTCGTCGGGCCGATGCTCGAGGCCGTGCGGGAGCACGCGGGCTGGGTGGACGTGTTCTGCGACACCGGCGCCTTCGACGCCGAGCAGACCCGCCGCGTGCTCGCCGCGGGCGTGGCGGCGGGCCTGGGCGTGCGCCTGCACGGCAACCAGATCGAGCAGGGCCCGGGCGTGGGCGTGGCCGTGGAGTTCGGCGCCGCCTCCGTGGACCACGTCAACCACCTCTCCGACGCGGACGTCGAGGCCCTGGCCGGCACCTGGGCCGGCTGGGACCGCGCCTCGGCCACCGGCACGCCCGGCACCGTGGCCGGCTGCCTGCCCGCGTGCGACCTGTCCACCCGCGCCCCGCTGGCGCCCGCGCGTCGCCTGCTCGACGCCGGCATCGAGGTCTCCCTGGCCTCGAACTGCAACCCGGGCACCAGCTACACCACGTCCATGAACTTCAACGTGGGCACCGCCGTGCTGCAGATGCACCTGACCCTCGCCGAGGCCGTGCGCGCCGCCACCCTCGGCGGGGCCCTCGGCCTGCGGGCGCAGGACCGCGTCGGCAGCCTCGAGGTCGGCAAGCGCGCCGACCTGCACGTGCTCGACGCCCCCGCCGCCATCCACCTGGCCTACCGCCCCGGCATGCCGCTGACCCACGCGGTCTGGCGCGCGGGCCGCCGGGCCGTCTGATCGACCGACAGCAAGGAGAACGCATCACCATGACCACCCCTCCCGTCACCGTCACGCTCGGCACGTCCGGGGCCACCCTGGACGACGTCGTCGCCGTGGCCCGCCACGACGCCCGCGTGGTGCTCGCCGACGACGTGCTCGAGACCGTCGGCGCGGTGCGCCGCCACGTCGAGGCGCTGGCCGAGGCCGAGACCCCCACCTACGGCGTCTCCACCGGCTTCGGCGCGCTCGCGGACAAGCACATCCCGCTCGAGTCCCGCGCGCAGCTGCAGAAGTCCCTGATCCGCTCCCACGCCGCCGGCATGGGCCCCGTGGTGGAGCGCGAGGTCGTCCGCGCGCTGATGTTCCTGCGCGCCACCACGCTGGCCTCCGGCCGCACGGGCGTGCGCCCCGTGGTGGTCGAGACCTTCGTGGCCATGCTCAACGCGGGCATCACCCCCGCCGTGCGCGAGTTCGGCTCGCTGGGCTGCTCCGGCGACCTCGCCCCGCTCTCCCACGTGGCCCTGGCGCTGATGGGCGAGGGCGACGTCGTCGGGACGGACGGCGCGCTGCGTCCGGCCGGCGAGGCGCTCGCCGAGGCCGGGATCGAGCCGGTCGAGCTGCGGGAGAAGGAGGGCCTGGCCCTCGTCAACGGCACCGAGGGCATGCTCGGCATGCTGATCATGGCGCTGGCCGACCTCGAGGAGCTCGCCGACACCGTGGACCTCACCGCCGCGATGTCCGTGGAGGCGCTGCTCGGCACCGACCGCGTGTTCGTGCCGGAGCTGCACCTGCCGCTGCGCCCCCACCCGGGCCAGGCGACCTCCGCCGACCGGATGCTGAGGATCCTGGCGGGCTCGCCGATCGTGGCCAGCCACAAGGAGGGCGACTCCCGCGTGCAGGACGCCTACTCGCTGCGCTGCGCCCCGCAGGTGGCCGGCGGCCTGCGCGACACCCTCGCGTACGTGCGCACCGTGGCCGAGCGCGAGCTCGCCGCCACCGTGGACAACCCGGTGGTGCTCGACGACGGCCGGGTGAGCTCGAACGGCAACTTCCACGGGGCGCCCGTGGCGTACGTGCTGGACTTCCTGGCCATCCCGGTGGCCGACGTCGCCAGCATGTCCGAGCGCCGCACCGACCGCATGCTGGACCCGGCCCGCTCGCACGGGCTGCCCGCGTTCCTCGTGGACGACCCGGGCGTGGACTCCGGCATGATGATCGCCCAGTACACGCAGGCCGGGCTCGTCTCGGACATGAAGCGCCTGGCCGTGCCCGCGTCCGTGGACTCCATCCCGTCCTCCGCGATGCAGGAGGACCACGTCTCCATGGGCTGGCACGCCGCCCGCAAGCTGCGCTCGGCCGTGGAGAACTTCCGCCGCGTGCTCGCCGTCGAGCTCGTGGCCGCCGCCCGCGCGATCGAGCTGCGCGCGCCGCTGCAGCCCTCCGCCGCGACCGGTGCCGCCGTCCGCGTGATCCGCGAGGCCGGCGTCCCCGGCCCCGGCCCGGACCAGTACATGGCCCCGCAGCTGGCCGCCGCCGAGCAGGCCCTGCGCGACGGGTCCGTGCTGGCCGCCGTGGCGGAGGCGCTCGCGGGCGTGTCCGCCGACGCCGAGCCGCAGGACCTGGCCGAGGAGTCCGAGGGCGCCGAGGCCGAGGGGCACTGACGCCGCAGAGCGGTCAGACGCCACAGAGTGGTCACGACACGCCGCGTGCGTCTGCACGAGACGGCGTGTCGTGACCACTCTGTGTGCGGAGGGGGCGGCCTGCGGGCCCGGTCGCCCCGGCTCAGGCCGCCAGGTCCACGTCCTTCGTCTCCTTCATGAACAGGCCGGTCAGGCCGGTGAGGCCGCCGACCACCATGAGGTAGATCGGGAACGCGCTGGTCCACCCCTGCGCCGTCAGCCACGTGATCAGGTACGGCGCCGTGCCGCCGAAGATCGCGGTGGCCAGCGAGAGCATGGTGGCCACGCCCTTGGCGCGCACCGCCGTGGGCAGCGCCTCGGACCAGACGGCGCCGTTGACGCCGAACAGCAGCGCCACGGCCAGCAGGGCGATGGTCTGCACGAGCAGGAACGAGGCGAAGGTGCCGTCCAGCATGCCGAACAGCGGGAACGGCAGCACCACGAAGAGCAGGCCGAAGGCGATGACCAGCGGACGGCGGCCGACCCGGTCGCCCAGCAGGCCCGCCCCGAGGATGGCGACCAGGAAGATCACCTGGGCCACGAGCGAGGCCGAGAGGGTGGTGGACTTGTCCATCTGATGGGCCACCTGCGCGTGCGTGGGCAGGTAGATCAGCCACGTGTAGAACATCAGGGAGCCGCCCGCGGAGACCAGGAAGATCGTCAGCAGGCCGCGCCACACCGCGCCCGGCTCCCGGCGCGGGGCGTCGTCGGCGGTGGGCACCACCTGCTGCGCCGCCGTGAAGTGCTCCGACTCCGTCAGGCTCCGTCGCAGGTACAGCGCGTAGAGGCCGAGGACGCCGCCGATGCCGAACGCCACGCGCCAGCCCCAGGACGCCACCTGCTCGGGGGAGAGCAGCGTGTTGATGGCCAGGCCCACGAGCGTCGCCAGGATCGTGCCCACCACCACGGACACCCACGACGTCGCCCCGAACAGCCCGCGCCGGCCCTGCGGCGCCCGCTCCACGAGGTAGGTCACGGAGGTGCCCATCTCGCCGCCGTGCGCCAGGCCCTGCAGCAGACGGGCGATGACGAGGATCACCGAGGCGAGGACGCCCACCGTGCCGTAGGTGGGGGTGAAGGCGATGATCAGGCTGCCGAGCGCGGTGATCATCATCGCCGCGAAGAGGCTGCGCTTGCGGCCCACCCGGTCCGCGTAGGCGCCGAACACGTAGCCGCCGATGGGGCGGGCGACGAAGCCCACCGCGAAGACGGCCAGGGTGGCGAGCAGCTCGGAGGTGGGGTTGTCCGCGTGGAAGATCTGCGCCGCGAAGACCGGGGCGAAGATCGTGTAGACGTTCCAGTCGTACCACTCCAGCGCGTTGCCGAAGTTCACGGCCAGCATGTCCTTCAGGCTCCGGGGGCGGGCCCCGGGCACGGGAGCGGGCCGGGCCGCGCCGGTGGCCGCGGTGCTCATGCCCGTCCCTCGAGGCCGGCCTGGGCATCGCCGTCGGCGCCGGGCACCCGCATCTCGAAGGTCTCCCGCACCACGGTGTAGTCGAAGTAGCCCAGGCGGGCGATCGGCTGGATGCGCGGGATGTCGAGGCGGCCGTCGGCGGTGATGACGTCGTCGTCGATGTGGATGGTGTCCACGTGGGCGAAGACCACGTCGATGGTGCCGACGTTCGAGTCGCCCTTGATGCGGTGCGTCGAGTGGTAGCGGCACTCGAAGCGCACGGGGGACTCGGCGACCATCGGGATGGGGTGGTTGTCCGCGTAGACCTTGGTGACGCCGTGCTCGGCGATGCGGTCCCACTCGCTCTCGCCCGGCTCCAGGGCCATGGCGGAGACGTTGACGGCCTCGCGCAGGTCGTAGGTGGCCATGTTCCACACGAACCAGCCGGTCTGCTCCGCGTTGAGGACGGTGTCCTTGCGGCGTCCGTCCGGGTACTGGTTCGCGGAGAACATCACCATGGGCGGGTCGAAGGTGAGGTTCTGCCACTGGCTGTAGGGGGCGATGTTCTCCCGGCCGTCCGTGCTCACGGAGGACAGCCAGCCGATGGGCCGCGGCACCGTGGAGCTCTTGAAGGGGGAGTAGGGCAGGGGGGTGGCCTCGTGCTGCGGGCGGTACTTCACGGGTCCTCCATGTGATGCCGGTAACAGGATGTGGGCCACGCTACGCCGCATATTCGGGATATATCAAGAGGATGCGGGAAGATGACTGCCTAGGCTGGGCCCATGAACAAGTCGGAGGAGGCCTACGCCCGCCTGACGCAGAAGATCGAGACCGGGGAGCTGCCACCGGGCGCCATCCTCAGCGAGGCGGACCTCATCGACGCCGCCGAGACGGGGCGCACACCCCTGCGCGAGGCCGTGCAGCGCCTCATCCGAGACCACTGGCTCCTGGCCGGTGGGGGACGGGGACTGCAGGTGCCCCCGATCTCCGTGGACGACCAGCTGGAGAGGCTGGAGGTGCGGCGGTCGCTCGAGGCGCTGGCCGTGGGACTGGCCTGCGCGCGGGCGGACGAGGAGCAGCTGGCCGCCGTCGCGGCCCACGTGCGGCACCTGCGCACGGTGGAGGACCTGCCGGCGTACGTCGCCGCCGTCGGGCGCTCGCACGAACTCCTGCGCACGATCGCGAACAACCGCTATCTCGCCGATTCTCTGGTCCCGCTCCAGGGGCTGTGCCGCCGGTTCTGGCTCGCCACCACGAAGGGTCTGCCCGACGAGGTCGAACGCGGCCGGGCGTTCTACGTCCCGGCGCTGGAGGCGGTGACCCGGAGGGACTCGGCCGGAGCCCGGGCCGGGGTGCTGGCCCTGCACGACTTCCTGGCACGCTCGGCGCTGGACTACGCCGCCCGACGCGCGGCCCACGGCAGCGCCGAGCCCCCGGCCCCGTGGGCGGAGGGACGCTGACGCCCGCGGCCCCCCGCGCCGGAAGGGACCCCCGGCCCGCTCAGGCCAGCAGCGACGCGTCCGTCCGGTGACGGCTGACGATCGTGTGGATCAGCCGGGCCGCGGCCTTCGCCGTGCGGCCGTCCACGTCCAGGGCGGGGTTGAGCTCCACGACGTCGGCCAGGGCCAGCTTCCCGGACTGGGTGGCCTCCAGCGCGCACGCGTGGATCACCTCGTACGGCACGCCGAAGCCGGCCGGTGCGCTCACCCCCGGGGCGACGGCGGCCGGCAGCACATCCAGGTCGATCGTCAGGTAGAGCACGTCCACGGCGTTGATGAACGAGCGCACCCAGCGGCGCACGCCGGTGACGTCGGCGGTCTGGGCCTGCTCGTCGGTCACCCACGTGACCCCGCGTTCGCGCGCGGTGTCGAACAGGGCGCGGGTGTTGTTGGCCTCGCTGATGCCCACCACCGCGTAGGAGAGCTGATGCTCCGCCCCCTCGGCGTCCCGCAGCGCCTGCAGGAACGGGGTGCCGGAGCTGGGCCGCGGCGCCTCGCGCAGGTCGAAGTGCGCGTCCAGGTTGAGGATGCCCACGCGGGTGCCCGCACCCACGCGCGTGGAGCCGGTCAGGCCCGTGATCGAGGCGTAGGCGGTCTCGTGTCCGCCGCCGAGCACCACGGCCAGGTCGTGGGCGTTCAGCAGCCCGCTGACCACCGTGCCCAGCTCGGCCTGGCCCGCCTCGAGCTCGCCCGGGGCGTCGTCGTCGCCGCGGTCCACGGACACGTCGCCCGCGTCCACGAGCGCGCCCGTGCCCTCGAGGTACGCGAGCGAGGCGAGCGCGCCGCGCAGCGCCTCCGGGCCGTCCTCGGCGCCCACGCGGCCGTGGTTCCGGCGCACGCCCTCGTCCGAGGCGAAGCCGACGAGCGCCGTGGACCGCGCGCCCGACGTCGGAGCGCCGGCGCCGGGGTGGCGCTGCGTCGTCGTGGGCTCGCCGCGGCCGTCGGCGGGGCGGACGACCTGGTGCCAGCGCAGGTGCTCGGGGGCGTCGCCGTCGGTGCGGCCGGTCCAGGCGGGGGAGAGGGACGAGGAGGGGAGCTCGGAGGTCATGGGCCCATCCCACGCCATCGACGGGCGGGTGCGCAACGAGGGCCGGACGACGCCCGACACGGGGCGTCGTCCGCCTAGCGGTCCAGTTCCTGGCGCCGCGAGCTGATCACGCCGGTGACGAAGCCGGCGAGGTTGAGCCCGCCGTGGAAGCGGGCGTGCTCGATCTTCACGCAGCGATCCATCACGATCTCCAGGCCCGCGGCCTCGGCCTGACGCGCGGCGTCCTCGTTCCAGATGCCCAGCTGCAGCCACACGGTCCGGGCGCCCACGCGGGCGGCGTCCGCCACCACCTCGGGGGCGTCGGAGGACTTGCGGAACACCTCCACGAGGTCCGGGGTGACGGGCAGGTCGTCCAGCGAGGCGTACACGCGGTGGCCGAGGATCTCCTTGCCGGCCGCGGCGAGCACGGGATTCACGAAGTAGACGTCGTACGTGGTCGAGCTCAGCAGGTACGTGGCCACGAAGTACGACGCACGGGCCGGCTTGTCCGAGGCGCCGACGATCGCGATCGACCGGGTGCGCCGCAGGATCGCCAGGCGCTCGGGGGCGCCGGGGCCGGTCCAGGTGCGCTCGGGGTGGGTGGTGCTCATGGCTCAGGCCTCCTGCTCTGCGGGGACGACGGCGCCGTCGCGGGCGCGGCCGGTGGCCTCGGTCAGGGCCTGGTCCAGGTCCCAGAGGATGTCCTCGAGGTCCTCGATGCCCACCGAGATGCGGATCAGGTCCGCCGGGATGCCCGCGGCCACGAGCTGCTCGGCGGTGAGCTGCTGATGGGTCGTCGTGGCGGGGTGCAGCACCAGCGTCTTCGCGTCGCCGATGTTGGCCAGGTGGGAGGCCAGCTGCAGCGCGGAGATGAAGCGCGACGCCGTCGCACGCCCGGCCTCCGGACCGGAGGCGCCGTCGTCGGTGTCCGTGGCCGCCGGGGCCACGCCGAAGCTGAACACCGAGCCGACGCCCCGGGGCAGCAGCTGCTGCGCGCGGGCGTGGTGCGGGTGGTCGGGCAGGCCGGCGTAGCGGACCCAGGAGACGCGCGGGTCCTCGTCCAGCCAGGTGGCGACGGCGCGGGCGTTGGCGAGGTGGGCGTCCATGCGCGGGGCCAGCGTCTCGACGCCGAGCAGCAGCTGGAACGCCGACTGCGGGGCCAGCGACGGGCCGAAGTCGCGCAGCTGCTCCGAGCGGAGCTTGGTGAGGAAACCGTACTCGCCGAAGTTGCCCCACCAGGAGACGCCGCCGTACGAGGGCACGGGCTCGGTCATGGACGGGAACTTGCCGTTGTCCCACGGGAAGCGGCCGGACTCCACCACGACGCCGCCGAGCGTGGTGCCCTGCCCGCCGAGGAACTTCGTGGCCGAATGGATGACGATGTCCGCGCCGTGCTCGATCGGCCGGATCAGGTAGGGCGGGGTGAGGGTCGCGTCCACGACGAGCGGCACGCCGTGCCGGTGGGCGACGTCGGCCAGGCCCGGCAGGTCCACGACGTCACCGGAGGGGTTGGCGACGATCTCCGTGTAGACGGCCTTGGTGTTGGGCTGGAGGGCGGCCTCGAAGTCCGCGGCCTCGGCGGAGTCCACGAACGTGGTCTCGACGCCGAACCGGCGCAGGGAGACGTCCAGCTGGGTGATCGTGCCGCCGTACAGCTTGGAGGACGCCACGATGTGGTCGCCGGCCCCGGCGAGGGCCGCGAAGGTGACGAACTCGGCGGCCATGCCGGACGCCGTCGCGACGGCCCCGATCCCGCCCTCGAGCGTGGCGACCCGCTCCTCGAACGCGGCGACCGTGGGGTTGCCGATCCGCGAGTAGATGTTGCCGTACTTCTGCAGCGCGAAGAGGTTGGCGGCGTCCTCGGCGGACTCGAACACGAAGGAGCTGGTCTGGTGGATCGGCACCGCGCGGGAGCCGTGGACGGCGTCCGGGACGGCGCCCGCGTGCAGCGCCTGGGTGCGGAAGCCGAACTCGTGGTCAGCCACGGGGGTCCTTTCGATGGAGGCTTCGGGACAGTCCGTCCCATTGTCCCGGGCGAGGTGCGCCGGGGGCAGGGTGGGGACGTCGCAGAGCGTCACGCGGGGCCGGCCGGTGGCATGCAACGCGGGTTGAGTTATCACCGGTTACGCGGGCCTGGACCCGTGACAACTCAACCCGCGTTGGACGGGACCCGTGACAACTCAACCCGCGTCGGGACGGGCGGGGGCGGATCAGCGCGTGCGGGCGAGCCGACGCCGGACCAGCCCCACGATCCGCCCGAACCCCGCGCGCTGGTCCTCCCAGGTGCAGCGCAGGGTCGTCCATCCCCGCTCGAGGCAGTACGCGTCCCGACGGGCGTCCCTCGCCTGCTGCTGAGCCGTGCGGTGGCCGGCGCCGTCGTACTGGAGGGCCAGGCGCGCCCCCCGGTACCCGAGGTCCACGACGGGCGAGGCCGGGTCGGCCGGGTCGACGGCGACCTGCAGCTCCGGCTCCGGCAGCCCGGCCCGGATCAGCGCGAGCCGGAGGAAGGTCTCGGGCGGGGAGTCGGCCCCGACGCGCACCTCCGCCAGCGCGGCACGTGCGAGACGGACACCCGGCCGGCCACGGCAGCGGGCGAGCACCTCCGACAGCCCGGGCACGGTGGCCACGGGGTCCGCCCGGCCCGTCGGCGTCCACGGCGGACGCACCAGGTGGTCGCCGGCCGCGATGAGCCAGTCCACCTCGTGGGGGCGGAGCATCCCGGCGAGGTCGAACCAGGTGCGCGCCGCCGTCGTGACGCGCTGGCCGTCGGGAAGCTCGAGCACGTGGTCGGAGGGCAGCCGCACCCGGTGGCTGACGACGCCGTCCAGGTCGGTCCGGTGCGTGCGCGCGGAGCGGTCGAAGGTCAGGTGCAGTCCGGCGGGCCGCGCGAGGCGGGGCGGCAGCGGCAGTCCGTGCCAGAGGGCGGCAGAGACGTGGGAGACCACCCCGCCCGTGAGGCGGACCAGCGCGGCCGCGCCGTCCGGGGCGCACGGGTCGGGGATGCCCGCGGTGTGCACGCCGCGGCAGATCCGGGCGAGGTCTGCCGCGAGGGTGCGGCGCCACGGCAGGCCGGCGGCGTGCAGCTCGGCCGTCGTGAAGGCGCCCGCGGCGAGGGCGGGCGGCAGGGGCGTGCGCGCGGTCATGGGGCGAGCCTGCCGCCCCCGGGCCCTGCGACGGGCCGAACCGACGCGCCCTGGGGAGGGCCGCCGTCGTCGTGGTGGCTGTGCAGGAGCGGCCGACCCGCCGGTCATGGTGGCACCGGCGCGACGCGGGTTGAGTTATCACGGGTGCAAGCCGCCTGGACCCGTGATAACTCAACCAGCGTTGCAGGGGGGAGCGGCCGGCCCGTCGGTCACGGCGTGCGGTCCACGGACACCAGCTCCACGTCCTCGAGCCGCCCGCCCCGCACCACCGCGCGCATCAGGGTGCACACCGGCTGCCGCCGCCGGTCCGTGCAGGAGCCGGGGTTGAGCAGCCGCAGCCCCGGGTTCGCGGTGTCCGGACCGGCCACGGTGTCCCACGGGATGTGGCTGTGCCCGAAGACCAGCACGTCCGCGTCCGGGAACGCCGCGGCCATGCGGCGCTCGCGGCCGGCCGCCGGGCCCGTCTCGTGGACCATCGCGATCCGCACCCCGCCGATCTCCACGCGCGCCACCTCGGGCAGCCGCGCCCGCAGCCCCGGCCCGTCGTTGTTGCCCCACACGCCCACCAGCCGGGCGGCCCGCGCGTCGAGGTCGTCGAGCACGTCCTCGGTCACCCAGTCGCCGGCGTGGAGCACGACGTCGGCCCGCGCCACCCCGGCCCACACCTGCGCGGGCAGGGCGCGGGCACGCCGCGGGATGTGGGTGTCGGCGATCAGGAGCAGGCGGACGGCGACGTCGTCGGGCACGGTCCGCCTCACCGTGCGCAAGGATCTCGGCTACGCGTGGCCCTTCGCCGAGACGCCCACGGACCTGATGTCGATCGGCTTGCACGAGAGCCTGGACGAGGCGATCGAAGCCGATTCGGATTTCGCGCTGGCTCATGCGGCGCGGGCGCGCCTGCACGCCGTCCGCGCCGAACCGGCGCTCGCCCGCGCGCGGATCGATGCGGCGAAAGAGGCCGTGGCGCGGCGGGGGACCGAGCGGGAGCGGAGCCACGTCGAGATCGTTTCGCTCGCCGTCAGCGGTCAGTCCGCCAAGGCCCTGGAGCTCCTGCTCGCGCACCTCGACGCCTGGCCGCGCGATGCGCTGGTGTTCGCGCTGTCGCTCGGCGCGTTTGGCCTGCTCGCCTTCTCCGGCAGGGCGGACCACGACCAGGCGCGCGTCGACCTCTGCGAGCGCCATGCCGGGCAGTTCGACGATGACGACTGGTGGTTCCTCACCTACCGGGGCTGGTCGCACACCGAGAACGGCAACGTCGCGCTCGGCCGCGCGCTGGCGCAACGCGGCTTCGAACTGCGGACCAACAACGCGAACGCGGTGCACGCGCTGTCCCACGCCATGTACGAGAGCGGCTCAGGCGAGGACGCCGAGACGCTGATTGCGGCGTGGCTGCCGGGCTATGACCGCAGCGGAATCCTCCACGGCCACATCGCGTGGCACGCGGCGCTCGGCGCGCTGGAGCGCGGCGATGCCGGGCGGGCGCTGGCGATCTACCAAGGCACCATCCAGCCGCAGGTCTCGGCCGCGATGCCCATCAACGTGGTCAGCGACACCGCCTCGTTCCTCTGGCGGCTCGCGGCCTACGGCCACCCGGTTCCGGACGGGCTTTGGGAATCCGTGACGGCGTATTCGAAGACGGTCTATCAGAACGCCGGGCTCGCCTTCGCCGATGTGCACATGGCCGTCATTGGAGCTGCGACCGGCGACACGGCCGCGGTCGAGGCGCGGATCGGCGCGCTCATGGTCCTCCTCGAGAAGGGCGCCCTGCCGGCAGGACCGGTGGTGCCGGCGATCTGCCGCGCGGCGCTGGCGTTTGCGGCGGAGGACTACCGGGGTTGCGTCCGCATCCTTCAGCCGGTCGCGGCCGAGGTGGTGCGCGTCGGCGGCAGCGGCGCGCAGCGCGAGATGTTCGAGGACATGCTGCTGCTCTCGCTCATGCGGAGCGGCGAGGCTCGCAAGGCGCGTGCGCTGCTCGACCGGCGCCTGCACCGGCGCCCTTCATCGCGCGACACGCGCTGGCAGGCGGCGGCCGGCCTCACCTGAAGGAGGCGTACGCCTCATCGCCCGCCCCAAACCGCATCCGTCGCCGCACGAAGTGGGTCCGGCGGGCGCCGCAATCCCCCGCGGTGTCCCCGACCTGGGCGTGACCATAATCCGAATTGCACCAGCGGCCGCCTTCGAACAGACCATGCGAGGACGCAATCCGCGCAAGCTCCCGGCGAGCCGGCAGATGGCAGCGTGAATCCACAACGCCGCGGCGAAGCTGGCAGACATCCAGGGCCCTGCCGCACGGATGCAGGCTCGACGTCGCACAGTGCCCAGGGCGGATTCCGCCGATGAAATGAATGCGGGCGCCGTGGTTGGCCTCCAGGTCATCGATGTAGGCCTGGAACCGCCCCGCGTAAGCAATGCCGACGCGGGCGCGCGCGCCGGTCTTGCGTGAGGCGACAATGCCCGGCGGGAAGCTTCTCAGGCGAACTGCAGGCTGAGGCTGCTTGGCGTCCGATGGCACGGGCCCGATGAACGGCGCTTCGTCGACGTGATTGTCCGGAATGGCAGCGTCCGGCGCTGTGCCGTCGCACGCGACGTTGTCGCAGGCCGGAAGCGACGCTTGAGGCTTTGGCGTCTCCTCAGGCTTGCTGTCCGTGATCGTGATGGTCTTCACCGGCTTGCTGCACAGACCAACGTCACAACCGGCGACTGACGCTTCCTGCTCGGCGCGGAAATCGCCAATGCGGGATGCCACCGCGGAGAGCGCAACGAGACCTACCACCAGCAGGATGGCGCCTGCACCTTTGCGCCCAGGCCATAGACGCGGGCCGGGGAGCATGTGGAATGGCGGTCTTGAAGGCTGCGGCTTCGGTGCGTCCTGATGAGGAGGCAACGCGGGTGCGCCGCTGTGCACGTCATCCGGCGAGATCGAAGGTTGCAGACTTGGTGCATCCCGGTATTCGAGCAACAGCGGCGCGCCGCTGCGCGCATCGCCTGGCGAGACCGGCGGTTGCAGACTTGGTGCACCCCGGTACTCGAGCAACAGCGGCATGCCGCTGCGCGCATCGTCTGCCGAAGCCGGCAGCGATTCCGGAGCCGATGAATTTTTCCGCCTGGACGTCTTGCGCGCGCCGGTGCGCACATCGTTCGACGCGCTGCGCGGAGGCCGCGGACCTGATGCACGTTTGCGCGTGGGCGATTTGCGTGTGGCGCGCCGCGCGATGCTCGGCACGAGCGGACCATACTCTTCGCAAAGCGCAGGCGGCGGCGATCCCGCCAGCGCTGCCTCGGGATCCTTGCGCACCGCTTTCCGGCGGCGGGGTGTTGTCGTGCGACCTGACTTGGTCTCGGCCGGCTCCAGCTTCTCGTCCATAACGGACAGGATTTTCCCGACAGGGATGAAAAGGCCAGCAGTTGTCGCGGGTAGTGTTAAATGGTGAGCTTAAGATCTGCGGTTAACCGGCCCTATTCCACCGCCGGCGTGACCGGCGCGGGCCGCGGCGCCAGCGCCGAGATCGCTTCGCCGATCTCGTCCATGGCGCGCTCCGCCACCCGGGTACCCGCGTCGATCGCCTCCTGGGCGCGGTGGAAATCGAACCACCCGACATGGCCGAGCCGCGGATTGATCATGACGTCCGGCGGATCGCCGGCAAGCCGCGCCCGCGCGATGCGGTCCTGCATGATGTTGAAGGCGTCGACCATCACGGTCGGAATGCTGGGGCGGCGGGCGCCGCCGACGAACTGGCGCTTGAGCGCGCGCTCGGTGCCGGCGTTCGCGCCGGCCGCTCGCTGCGCTCGCCAGCGCTCGGTGCCGAAGAAAGCACGC